>Ga0102860_1000011_pt1 | contig 75653 bp, 71 predicted proteins | sample Colrivmeta1449A3_FD_84496 | JGI IMG/M metagenome (GOLD analysis project Ga0102860, IMG submission 84496) | Estuarine microbial communities from the Columbia River estuary - metaG 1449A-3 | ecosystem: Environmental > Aquatic > Marine > Intertidal zone > Estuary | place: USA: Columbia River...
CTAATTTCTACTGGGAGGGGCATAAAAAAGTTATTAATCCGAATCTGATACTGCTGGTATCCTACTTCTTTAATGGTAAAGTCTATAACATCTGTTGTTCGTAGGTAAAAATCAAAAAATGGCTTTAAGTCTTTATTTGCAGATTTACTAAACAGCTGCTCTACATCTTTTGATGTAACAAAGTTGTCATACGTATACGCAGAATCTGTTGCCAGTTTTTTCAGTGTAGGAAAAAAGATCTCATCGCCTAAAAGAAAACGAAGACTATGCATAAAGAATGATCCTTTTGTGTAGATATCTGTCATCGCATAGGTTTCATCTTCTGAAAGTTCTTCGCCACCCACCATTGGCTTTTTATATTTAATTCCACGGCGATGCGCACTGATAATTCGATCGTAGGCGGCTTGGCCCCCTAGTTCATAATGAGCGAGTGCCTCCGCATACGTTCCAATGCCCTCTTGTATCCACATATGTGCCCAGTCCTTATTCGTTACTTTATTTGCCCACCACTCGTGTGCGTATTCATGAAAAAGGTTATCAGAGTATTCGCTATCTCCAATTCGGGTGTAGGTAAACTTATTTTGAAATGTAATGTTGGTCTGATGCTCCATTCCCGAATTTGGCACTTCGCTGATTCCTATTTTTTCTTTATACCAAGGGTACTCACCAAAATACTTTTCAAGAATACGTGTATCTCTGGCTTTTAGCTCAATCAATTTAGCCGCTTGAGCTGTATCTTCTTCCAGAACATAAAAAACAATTGGCACTATGTGATTATTGATAGTTGTAAAATCTTTCTGTACTACTTTATATTTACCAATATTAAATAGTATGCAATAGTTACTTATCGTATATCTGGTTTTCCAGTGATAGGTAGAAGATCCTTTTCTAGTATTTACATTTTGTAGTAGCCCCGGTCCCGCTACTACTAAGTTTTGCGGAACGGTGATAAACATATCAACACCTTCGTTGGGTTCGTCACTAGGGTGATCTTTACAAGGGAAAAATATTCGTCCACCTTCTTTTTGACAATTTATAGCAACCCAAGGATTGCCGCTACGGTCTTGTGTCCAGGTAAAACCTCCTAGCCATGGCGGGCGCGCAGCTACAGGGGGCTCACCACTATAATTTATACGAACTACAGCCTTTCCCAAAAATGACTCACTACTTGATGTAATAAATAATTTATGATTTACATGTTCAAAGGCTGCTTTTTCCCCATTTACAGTAATTGCTGATACGCTGTAGTGATTGATTAAATCAAGAAGAATTGTATCAGTTTTTTTGGCTAGTATCATCTCGACTTCAGTATATCCCTTAATTGTATGGTTTGTTATATCGACAGAAAGCGAAAGCGTATAATGTCTCATATCCATATTTGCTTGTAGGGGGTGTAGCTTTCCTCCAGATGAAAGTTTACTGATATCACGGTCTTGAGCAGAGAGTTGAAGAGCAGCGGTTAGCGTAAGTAGGCCGAATAGTAACCCTAAGTATGATTGGCAGTAAAATTTTCTTGACATGGGGTTTTTAGTTTTACTGAAACTACAAAAAACAGAGTGGTTTCTTCAATATATCAATTAAATAATACTTTACCCAATTAATCAAGTTGTAAAAATGAATAACCTTATTTTCTATTTTGCATACAGCTCCTTAAAATATACACGAATTTTATCTTGCTGCTTTTGATATAAGTTAGGCTATCAACCCTTTACGTTCTAACTTCTCACTGCTATCCTTCTGATTTAGCACATTACAAATAAGTTTATAAATATTTAACCTAATCGACTGAACTTAATTTCTTCTTTTTCGTTGTTAAACAAAACATATTATGAAATTAAAATCATCTATTCTCACACTCCTTGCAGTTTCTATTTTTACGTTTTCATTTGGCCAGAAGACAGTTGTGGATATAGCTGTAGGTTCTTCAGCGCATACAACGCTTGTAGCAGCAGTAAAGGCCGGTGGACTTGTTGAAACACTACAAAGTGCAGGTCCATTTACAGTATTTGCTCCAGTAAATGACGCATTTGCAAAACTTCCAGCGGGCACTGTCGAATCATTACTAAAACCGGAATCCAAAGCGATGTTAGTTAAAATTCTTACTTACCATGTTGTCGCTGGTAATTTTGAGGCTGGTGCTGTCGTAAAAGCTATTGAAGCAGGTAATGGATCTGCTAAACTTAAAACGGTTAGCGGTGGTACACTAACTGCATCACTCAAAGAAGGCAAAGTGATATTGACAGATGAAAATGGAAATACCTCTACAGTAGTAGTTGCTGACCTAAAATCTGGAAATGGCGTTGTGCATGTAATTGACAGTGTTCTTCTTCCAAAGTAGGATTTTATCCTACGAGAAAAATTAGAGTAGGTTGATATTTTAAATAAGGAGTCTCATCTACCGAGACTCCTTATTTTTTATCGAATAAGTACAAAACTATCAGTGAATCTGATATTATTTATTTGTCTTGGGCTGCTTAAGCGCAAAATAAAATCCAATACTGAATAGAATGGTAATTAATCCTGCAAAATATGGGATGAGTTCAATCATTTTTGGTATTGTTTATAATTTTTAGATATGTCCCAAAAGCTAATATAGATGGAACCCATAAGCCTAGAAAAATGGCATCTTGTTTTTCTCCTTGAAAGTACAGTACTTCTGAAAAAATTAAGGATGCTAGCGCAGAGAAGAACAAGATTTTATCAGTTATGGTAAATTTTTTAAACATGGTGAGTTATTTTACTTACCTCTAAATTACTACTTTAATTTGGGTGCACAATTTAATTGGACGTTTATTAATTATGAATTTAGTTGTTTAGCGACCGCGCAAAATATGTTTCATATCAATATACTGCATCCCGAAGCAGATAGATAAACTGTGTAAGCCGTTGTCCCGTAAAGAATATTTAATCAGGGTATAATTACATTTGCGATCATTAATTTATAGGGAGGAAAACGATTTAGGTTATTACTTTTCTTCTGTCAATTAAAATTAATGCCCAAAATAATCAAGTGCTACTCAATGCCTATGTCCAAAGACTCAATACCGCTAAATCATGCCACTTAGATATTTTAAATTCTATGAAAGAGGGATCAATTCTGCCTTTGAACTTAAAGAATTGCCTAAAGGGAGTTAATAGTTTATCTCAGATGAAATAGTATTGAACCGCCCAATTACGTTGGATGGTGGTATCAATTAAACTTGTTATGGCGGTAAAATAAATCATAAATTTGACCAGCTTCTTACTATATGTAAGCAACAAAAGGGAACAACTTACCAAGGATAATTTAATAACATGTTTAAAAAATTGATAGTCATATTTGCGTTTATAATTCCGTTACTATCATCATTTAATGCAAATGCCCAGAACAATTTGGAGGTCTGCTATAACCCAAATTTGGTAAAAGATACCAGTAAAAAAAGTTTAAATGCTTTGGCGGTCTATGTCGTTGAAAAAGACAGTATCATAATTAGCTACCACTCTCCTGGCGTTAGAAACAGGATCATCTGGGGAGGTTTAGTTCCTTTTGGTGAAGTTTGGGTAACAGGTGCTCATGATGCCACATATATAGTAATGCCTAAAGATTTTATTGTTGCTGGCAATACTATTCCTGCAGGCAAATATGCTTTTTTTACTATTCCAGGACAAAAAGAATGGACATTGATTATCAATAAGAACTGGAATCAACATCTAGCCTCTGAATATGACGAAAATGAGGATATCGTCAGAATTAAGGTTAAACCTAAAAAAGTAAATCACACAGAGCGACTGCAGTATTTTATTGAGATGGAGAGTAACTCCTCTGGAAAAATTTCTGTAGCATGGGGAAAAATTAAACTTGAAATGCCTTTCACCTTCAAATAATGCTTTTAAGTGGTGGATGCGCGGATTGAACCTTGCGCTATAATTCACTGATACGCAATCGTAACGCGGTTAACTGGTAAAAAATGTCGCTCTCATAGGCTTACATCTCTACAGCGGCTGTCTTAATCTTAAAATCTTAACTTGAGCTATCAATGCGTTTATTGCTAATCATATTTTTAATTACTTCCAATTACTGTATTGGACAACAAAAATATCCAACATCCAAACCTTTTTCGATCCCATCACCTCATAATACCATTCAGCCAAAAAAGCCAATTGTTTCTATAAAGCCAGATTTCGTAAGCTCCAAGCAAGGATTTATCTGCAAGCAAGAATGGAAGTTCGAAAAGAAAACCAAGCTACCTCTTAAGTTAAGATTAGGGTCAATTGACTATGTCAACAAAATGGAAGGCAAGTAGTAGAAGACATTTTTGGTTTTGTTAATTGCAAGCTGTACTCTACAAATTTTGTACGTGCTTTTGAATCTCTGCTAAAATTACATCGAAAGAAGGCTGCTCTCTGTAATAGAGCTTTTCCGTACTCTTATATCTCTCTTCAAAGGATTTACGAATATTCTTGTCTGAAAGAAGTAGTGCCGGATGTTCTGATAAAGGAATTAATTTATCGGCTCCCCTAAAACGTGCTGCTTTATGGGCTAAATAATCATCAGTGCCAATAAAGTCGCAGACTTCTTGATTTTTAAGCAAGCAATACACGTCATAGTATTGTCGCATAAAATTCTTTGGCTTTTCGGAAGATTCCGAATCCTTTCTGTATTTATTTACTATTGTCTGTAATTTCTCTACTAGCGTAAATCCAGGATGATAGCAAAGTACTCCTTTGGCGGTGTTATCAATATAGCTAATTCCGGAATTTGCCGAATTTACGTAACTGACAACCCAAGACGATATGTCCAAGGGAGTATTAGGTGTAACAGTATCAAAGCCTGCCTCTAATAAAATACCCTCTTTTACGCCCTTTAAAGATGGAGAATGAGGCTGGTAGTAAAGTCGTATCCCACCACTTCTGTATTTTTCAAGGTCATCAAAGGCTGTATCTCTTTCAGCTTTAATAATACCTGGTATTGAAATTTCTTTACAAAGCCTATCATAGAAAGCCTTTCTTGCTTCTTGCACTCTAGGCTTATCGTCTTTTCCTTCTATCTCTAGGCCAAAGTCAGTTTTAATATGAATATCTATATCCTCAGAAAAGCGCTCTATTAGTCCAAAGCCCTTGGATAAGGAAGTTCCTCCCTTTAGTTCAAAGGAAATTCCTTGTTTTTGTAAGCCATATAATACATGCATTATCCAGTAGTCTTTTTCTACTAGAGTTATGTCTATCCCTTCATTGGCAGATACAATAGCTAATAGGTCTTTAAATTCTGGATCATTATGTAAGTAGTCAGGCATTGGCTAATTGTTTTCTTCTTAATGCCGCTTTAATAAGCTTCTTGGTAAAACCGGAACCATAGAGCTGGGTGGCTACCATTAATTTCTTAGGATCAAAGTTTTTAAGGCGACTTAAAAAAGTAGGTACGAGATTTTCGGGATCTTCAGCTAGTTCTTTAAGATTATTAAGAAGATCGACTACCAAATATTCTTTACTTATTTTCTTAGGGAAAGCTGATTTAGTCTTAAAAATAAAGGTCTTTCCATTGAATTTAAACTCTCCACGACGTTTATGGTTGTAAACCCATGTGGTATTATATAGTTGCGTAGTTCCTAAGCCTAAAGAATTATAGGCATTAGGAGAAAGCAGTAAAAAGCTCTCGTCTATCAAAAAACATTTTACCAATTCCTTATCATCGGGAGGAACTAGTCCAAACTTTGATTCCTTGGGAACATAGTACAAGCCTTGTCCTAGCTTCTTTAAAGCACCAGCGTTTTTTAGTTGATTTAGGTGACGATCAATTGCCGTAGAAAAAAACTCTAGGTCTGATCGACGATAAACACGACCTGGCTTTATATGATTTATTAGAGCTTCCATGTATAAGAAGCAAAGTTAAGATTTTGAATCATTTGCATGAAATATTACAAAATATTCATGCAATTAGGATCAAAAAACAAATTCAAGTAATTGATTATCAGCTTACAATAGCTAAACTCTATTATAAGTCAAAAATAAGGATATTTGTGAGTGCTCGGATCGAACCTTGCGCTATAACGCACTGATTTGTAAGAGGAAAAAAATAGCAGGCGATAAAATGTCGCCAAATTGTCGCCAACAGGGTGCATTTTTATGCTTTTTTCAACATATAAAAAAGCCTGAAAATCAACGTAATTCATTGATATTCAGGCTTTTAAGTGGTGTGGGGCGGGATCGAACCGCCGACACAAGGATTTTCAGTCCTTTGCTCTACCGACTGAGCTACCGCACCATCCTTACTCTTTTTTCGAGCGGATTGCAAATATAGGCCTCAAAAATCAACTGTACAAGCAAAAAACAGGAGTTAAACTCTCTTACTTTTGAGTCCCCAACCCCCTCAAAATGCGGAAAAGTCTTTTCGTTTCCTTGTTTTTTTCTCTTGTTATTCTGGTGGCTTGTAAAAAAGATGTACCCGATAATAGTAACACGAACCCGCCGGTTCCAACACTCACCGATAATGATCATATTCTTCCGGGTAATCCAACCAATGCGCAAACGAGTGCAACTTATACTACCAATTATCTGAAAGATTACGGCTATTATAAAATCAGTTACAATAGTGCAATGGGTACACCTAACTGGGTTGCTTGGCATTTACAAAGTGAAGACTTAGGTTCTGCGCCGCGTCAAGATGATTTTCGTTCGGATAACACCTTACCAACTGCGTGGTACCGCGTGGTGAGCACTAGTTATTCAGGATCTGGATTTGATAGAGGACATAATTGTCCTTCGGCAGATCGTACTTCTACCATTGCAGCAAACTCTTCTACATTTTATATGACCAATATGATACCGCAGGCACCCACTCTCAATCAGGGTCCATGGGCTGGTCTCGAAGATCATATTCGTGCAAATATGGTTGGAACCTCCAATGAAGCTTGGGTCTATATGGGTAATTACGGTAATTCGGGTGGCGTGGGTAGTAATGGCGCATATACCGTTATTAATAATGGAAATGTGCGTGTGCCTAGTAAGGTTTGGAAAGTGGTGGTGCTTATTCCTAAAGGAAATAATGATATCAGCCGATTAGATCGTAATGCAACAGTACTTTGCGTTAGTATGCCAAATGATAATAGTCTCTATACGGTTTCTAATAAAACAGCCTGGAGAAATTACTTGATCTCTGTAAGTACGTTGGAAATTGAATCTAATGCAAATGGTACGCCTTTGTCTCTGTTCAATAACATTGCGGAAGCAGAACGGAATATGCTAAAGTCAAAAATTTATCAGTAAAAATTAACTGAGTTCTTCAAACTGACCCGTTTGTTTATTCTTGCGTACGTTGGTAGCATGAAACCATCTTCCATTCATGGCAATATACGTACCATGCGGTAAGGTTTGTGCAAAAGCTAATGCACTGCCTAAGTTGAATAAGCCATCCGAGCTACCAAATTTGATAGGGATCATAGCTCCAGTAAGTACAATGGTTTTTCCTTTTACTTTTTCAGCTAATAGGGCAGCGGTTTGCGCCATGGTATCTGTTCCGTGTGTAATTACAATCTGTGTTTCTTCACAGCTAAGACATTGATGTACGATTAACGAACGGTCCTCGTCCGTCATTTCTAAACTATCAACCATCATCAGCGTGCGCGTTTCAACAGGAACTTTGCAACGACCCAGCTCTAATAGATCGTGCATATGGGTGTCATTAAAAAAAAGTTGTCCGGTTAACTCGTTGTATTCTTTATCAAATGTGCCTCCCGTAATGAAAATACGCACAGCCATATCAAAAATTTAATGTGAAGGTAGGGCAAGGCAAGATGATTTAGTAAATTTGTAAAACTAGCGCCGGCCCATCTCAAGATTGTACGCTTTTTTGATGCAAGAGACCAGGTTATACAACAGAAATATCTGGAAAGCCGCCACCGTTGATTAGTCATTCCCTGTAACTTGCGCGCATGCAGGATTATCTCAGTGGCTTGAACGAAAGACAACGGGAAGCAGTTTTACATAAGGATGGCCCCATTATGATTGTAGCAGGGGCGGGAAGTGGCAAAACAAAAGTGCTCACTACGCGTATCATTCATTTGATGGCTGCTCATCAGGTGGATGCGTTCAATATTTTAGCGTTGACATTTACGAATAAGGCGGCTCGCGAAATGAAAGATCGGGTGGAACGAATTTTAGGAAGTGGCGAGGCACGTAATTTATACATTGGTACTTTTCACTCTGTATTTGCACGCATTCTTCGATTTGAAGCGGACAAAATCGGATATCCTAAGCACTTTACTATCTATGATACGGATGATGCAAAAAGTGTAGTAAAAACGGTGATCAATGATCTCAACTTAGATGACAAGCACTACAAGCCTAATATTGTCTATAATAGAATTTCATCGGCTAAAAATGCATTGATTGGTCCCGAAGAGTATCGCAATGATTATGCGCTTCAGCAGGAAGATATACGCGCTAACCGTCCTGCCATTGGGCAGATCTATGATCAATATGTAAAGCGTTGTTTTCGTAATGGTGCGATGGACTTTGATGACCTGTTGCTAAAGTTTTATGAATTACTGCGTCAAGTACCTGAGTGCCTTTCGCGCTACCAGCAAAAGTTTCGCTATATCCTGATTGACGAGTACCAGGATACTAATCCGGCGCAGTATGAGATCATCAAATTATTAGGAGCCATGCATGAAAATGTATGTGTGGTTGGTGATGATGCACAAAGTATTTATAGTTTTCGCGGGGCAACTATTGAAAATATTCTTCAGTTTCAAAAAGATTATGATAATGTGAAAGTGGTGAAACTGGAACAGAACTACCGTTCTACGCAAAGTATTTTAGAAGTAGCCAATGAAGTAATTCGCAATAACAAGGGGCAGATTGAAAAAGTATTATTCACCGAAAATCCAGAAGGTGAAAAAATCCGTTTAGTCAGAACTATGACTGATAATGACGAAGGAAAGTTTGTAGCAGATTCTATTCAGGAACAAAAGCTTCGCAATCATTACGCCAATAAAGATTTTGCCATCTTATATCGTACCAATGCGCAAAGCCGTGCCTTTGAAGAATCGCTAAGGCGAATGGGAATTCCCTACACGATTTACGGAGGCATCAGCTTTTACCAGCGCAAGGAGATTAAAGACATGGTAGCCTACTTGCGCTTTACGGTTAATCCTCGGGATGAAGAGGCGCTTAAGCGTATTATCAATTATCCTGTGCGTGGAATTGGAAAGACTACGTTAGATAAATTACTATTGCTCTCTAACGAAAAAGATTGTTCAATATGGGACATTTTACTCAATGTGCGCGCGTATGGATTTCGGGCAGGAACATTGACTGCACTCGAAGATTTTGTGACGATGATTCGCAGTTTTGCCAGCATGCTTGAAAAAAGTAATGCGTATGATCTGGCTTTTCATGTGGGTAAACAAACAGGATTGGTTAAAGAACTCTTTAATGATAAAAGTACCGAAGGAATGCAGCGGTATGAAAATATACAGGAGTTACTCAACTCAATCAAAGAATGGACAGAGAGTCCCGACAATGACGACGGAGAATTAGTTGATAAAAGCCTGGGGGCTTATTTGCAGCAGATTACTTTACTAACGGATGCAGATGAAAAAGACGTGAATGCAGACACGGTAAAACTGATGACAATCCACGCCGCAAAGGGGCTAGAATTTTCTTGCGTGTTTGCCGCAGGACTTGAAGAGTTGCTTTTCCCCAATGCAATGGCAATCAATACGCGCGAAGAACTAGAGGAAGAGCGCCGATTATTTTATGTAGTAATCACACGTGCCAAACAAAAATTATGGGTTACCTATGCTAATACCCGTTACCGTTTTGGTCAATTGGTGCAAAATGAGCCCAGCCGTTTTTTAGATGAAATCCCTGAACCCTTTTTAGATCGAAGTTTTGCTGGAACAAAAACAACGTCAACGCGCCCTTTTCCGAAGTGGAATACATACGAAGAGGCAACTCCAAAACAACGCACCACTTCTGAGAAGCCTTCTTATATGGCTCCAAAACCTCCGGTATCTCGCGTGGTGGAACATAAACCCAGTGAAGGATTTACGCCTAGTGATATGACCGAGTTAGAAGTGGGCCACCGCGTAGAACATCAGAAGTTTGGCTATGGCGAAGTGGTCAAGCTGGAAGGTTCTGCGCACAATCCTGTTGCTACAGTTCGATTTGAAAACAATGGGGAGAAAAAAATTATGTTGAATTACGCACGCTTACGAATTGTAAAATCCTAAAGTTCACTTATGGAACAAGGTTGGGATCCGGATGTAAGTAAATTTTTTATACGCATCGTTAATTCGATTGCAGTAACCATTTTTTGGATGCTTACCGCTTCTACCGTTGGGTTATATGCGCAGTTGGCAGTACCCGGTCAATATCCGATGTGGGCTACTATTTTATATTATGTATGCCTAATTACTTCGTTTGCATTATTGGTTCGTTACCTCCGTTCCAATTGGCGTAAACATCACAAATAGAGCGCAACTAACTGCTGTGGTCTGAAACAATAACCCATTTCCGGTTGATCTTGCGTAGTAGCAACGTGTAATGTCCACTCACATCTCCGATACTTCTTTTTAAATACCATTTTCCTACCACTTCACAATAGCGAGGCGATAATTTTTTGACTACTAAAATCGTGAACTGAAGTTGGCCCATTGCTGCGGTGTCTGGATAGCCGCGTTTGTAATTATTCAGGGTATTATTATAGCCATAGGTAATACCCGATTTACCAATGAAACGAAGGGAATCATTTTCCCAATAACCTTTCATAAAATCTTCCAAATCACCTCGGTTCCAGGCCTGGGTTTGGGTATCAAGTAGCGTTAGAATTTTCTGCCTTGCATTTTTTTGTGCAGGGGATACTAAGCAACACCCGATAAGAATGAAAAGAATTAAAAGTTTTCGCATCTTCTAAGTTAAGAGGCTTTGCGTAATCTAGTGATCGCAGTCGTCGTGGTGGGCATGGTTATGGATGCGACAAGCCCGGTGATTTTGAATATGAGCGGCAATGATCAAAATAACGGCAGGAATCAATATCCAAATTTGTACCGTTAAAAAAAATTGTTTGAGGGCAAGCAAGATAATCCCCGCAGAAAACAGCAGCCAGGGCTTCATACTGTGGTGATGTTTTTTATACCCATGATACATGGAATAGCTGCCAATTGCAAAAGCTAAGGCAATCATCCCGATTTCAAAACCTACATGATGGATAATGTTGATTCCAAAAAGGGGTAAGCTGGATAGAAACAGCGGAAGCAGTGCACAGTGAATGGCACAGGCTATCGAGGCGCTAATTCCAAGGGTATCCCAATTGATCCGAAGTTTCATGTCGATTACAAAACTATTAAAAAAGCAACAAAGTTGCAAAAATCTAACTCTTGTGTCACCCCGCAACCTTCCCCTTCGTAATTTTGCAGAACAATAAAACCCATGTCTAAAAAAGGTTGGCTTTACACTGCATTTTTTGTTTCGCTTGCGCTCGTTTTCTATGCAGCACTGGTTTATACCATTCCTGGTTTTGCAAAACGAGGAGTAGATCCTATCAGTTTTGTACGACCCTTTAAATTTATCAACCAGGATGGTATGCCCCTAACACAGGAAGATGTGAAGGGTAAAGTGTTTGTAGCTGCTTACTTTTTTACCACTTGTAAAGGCATCTGCCCGCGCATGAACTATAACCTCAAAACAGTTTATGAGGAACTAAAAAATGAACCTGATTTTTTATTGCTTTCTCATACCTGTGATCCTGAAACAGATTCTGTGCCCCAGTTAAAAAAATATGTCGATTCTCTCGGGGTAGACACGCGCAAATGGATTTTTTTGACGGGGAGAAAAGATAGTTTGTATAGCATGGCTCGTTTAAGTTATACTATTGATGATCCAGCTAACAACGTAAGGTCCATCGATGACGACTTTTTGCATACGCAGTTTTGGGCACTGATCGATCGCAATGGAGATGTGCGAAAAATATATGATGGCCTTGACGATCGCGAAGTAAAAAAACTGATTGAAGACGCTCGTAAGCTTTTGGTAAATGATGCTAATTTTAAGTAATGTCAGGTTCCAAACACAGTGATAAAACAATCGTAATTGGAGAGTCGCTCAAGCGAAAGGGACTCAGTGTGACAGATAGCCGCAAAAAGATAATGCAGCTGTTTATGCAGCAAAAAGGGGCGCTTTCACATAGCGATATTGAAAAAAAGGCAGGTACTGCTTTTGATCGTGTTACCATTTACAGAACGCTCCAAACTTTTTTAGATAAGGGGATCATTCATGCGATTCCAAGCGCAGATGCATCCGTTCGTTATGCGCTTTGTAATGATGATTGCGCTCCCGGGCATCACGAACATCAGCACATTCATTTTTTCTGTCGACAATGTCATCAAACATTTTGTTTAGACGATATTGTTACTCCTTCTATTGGGCTTCCCCGTGGTTATCAGCCTCAGGAGGTAGATGTGTTGGTTAAAGGGGTCTGCAAAAATTGCACCACTGTAAAAAAGTCCTGATTGTTGACAGTTAAATGCTGACCCGGCTCATCCATTTTCCACTTGCTATCTTGCTACATTGGGAATATGTTTACAATACCCAAATACGCAGCCATTATTTTACTGTTCGTAGTATTTGCTTGCGGATCGTCATCGCGCATTACTAGTTCGTGGCGCTCCAACGAAAAAGCAACCGCTACATTTAAAAAGGTGATTGTATTGGGACTGATTAAAGAATCAGATCGAACCATCCGTGAAGAGATGGAGCAGGACTTAGTGCAGGAATTACGATTGCGCGGGCAAGATGCTTTGTGTGCCTGTGATCTGTATAGCCCCAAAGAATTTGATCAGTTAACGGAGAAAGAGGCGCTTGAAAAATTAAAAGACTCAGGCGTAGATGCAGTGCTTACGATTGTGCTACTAGACAAAACACGCGAACGGTATTATACACCGGGTCAATCCTATTACACCCCCTATGGGATTTACTATAATCGCTTTTGGGGCTATTCCCGTACTATTTATGGACGGATATACTCTCCAGGGTATTACACAACAGATACAAAGTATTTCTGGGAATCTAATTTATATGATTTGGAAAGCGGAGAATTACTGTATTCTGCGCAAAGTCAAAGTTTTGATCCCCCTTCCTCCTCTATTTTGGGGAAAGAATACGGGCGTTTAATTGTAGATGATTTGGTCAACAAACGCGTTATTGCTTTCTCTTCCATACCCACCAAAGCCCCTTGATATTTGATTCCCATTGTGGAAGTAAGTAGACTAATATAATTTCTTCAATCAGTTCAACGCCTGTTATCACAACCGCTGCATAAAAAAGGGAATACTGGATATTCTCTAAAAAAAAGAATGATAATAAAAAGACTCCTTGTATCAATGCAGCCAGCTTGGCTAGTTTTGTATGAAAACTGGTGATTTTGCCATAGCGGTATAATGCAGACCCCGTTTGAAACAGGAATAGAAAGCCTAAGGGGACTAGTACCACCCATTCTTGCTTTATAAAAGAAGGATTCAAATACCAAAGTCCGAAAATGGCTACAAACACCGTGAGGTCATCTCCTATGGAGTCTAGTCGTGCTCCTAACACACTTGTTACATTATAGTTTCTTGCCAGCTCTCCATCAATGAGGTCTGTAAAAAAGCTAATTCCAAGAAGCCATTTGAACCAATCGAGTTTTCCAGTCAATAGCAAGTACACCAGCAGTGGTGCAGTAATAATTCTGTAGAGAGTAATACTATTGATTAAATAATAGAGGGTTTTGTTACGTGCTGGCTTCATGGTTTGTTTTTTGGTTTTCCTCTACTAAAAAAAGCACCTGCGTCCTGGGGATTAATAAAGAAGTTATTAAATCGCTTGAAGGTAGCCGGAAGATAACCCACTTACAGTGAGTCTACTCAGTGCCGCTATTGAGTCTGGTCAGCGCTTGCTTCTGCTATTAATTCACGAATTACAACGGATGCGGCCACTGCACCAAATGTGGCCGGCAGGTATGAAATAGTTCCGTACGCTGATTTTTATCCTAGCGGCCATCGGTAAGCATCAGGCTCTCCCGAATGGGTTCCTCTGGGGGAAACACCACTTTTAGCCCTCTGTTCAGCAGTAAAGGTGGGTTGCCAGGGCGGGAAGTTGACGATTTCTATTGGTAGGATCGACCGTACCCCGTCAATAATGGTCATTTTCCCTATGCCACTTCGGGCAATGAACTCAGCGGCAAAGGAGCCTACTCCTCCCAGTCCCACTATCATTACATGGTAGCTATTCAGTTGAGAAACGGCATTTTCTCCTATGAGAAGGGGGGTGCGTGATAACCAGGATTTGTCCAAACTGCAAAACAAGTGAATTGTCAGTTAGCAGAGAAATCCCCATAGGTGGAAATAAATTTTCCCAATGAAATGTTTGATAGAAAATAAAAAATCTATATTTGATATTGAAATATTTCCTAACCCATTAACATTCTAAATTTAGAAACATGGCAACTAAAAAGAAAGCAAAAAAAGCAGCTAAAAAGCCTGCGAAAAAAGCTGCTAAGAAAGTAGCAAAAAAAGCAGCTAAAAAGCCTGCGAAAAAAGCGGCGAAGAAAAAACCAGCTAAGAAAAAGTCTGCACGTAAGCCTAATGCGGCTTTCATGAAGGCGATGACTCCTAGCGCAGCTCTTGCTGCAGTAGTAGGTTCAAAAGCATTACCTCGTACTGAGGCTGTTAAGAAGATTTGGGGTTACATCAAATCCAAAAAACTTCAAGACAACAAGAACAGACGAATGGTTAACACGGATGCTAATCTGAAAGCAGTATTCGGTGGTAAAGGCCAGGTGTCTATGTTCGAAATCGCTAAGTACTTAGGCAAACACCTCAGCTAAGCTTTTTCAAACGAAGTAAAAAAAAGCCATTCAGATTTTCTGGATGGCTTTTTTCATTGGGGAAATTTAATCATCCGATTGGAAGCGTAATAGTCGTATTGCTTCCTTTTTCTGGAGTGCTTTCTAGTTTTAATATACCCTTGTGATACTTGATTCTTGACTCTATACTATCTAGTCCAATTCCTTTTTTTATTTTATTTTGATCAAATCCCTGCCCATCATCTTGATAGTGTAAGTAAAAATTCTTTTTATCGAAGAAGAGTTTTAGTTCCACATTTTCTGCTTCGGCATGTTTGAAGGTATTATTCAATAATTCTTGCACTACTCGATATACCATCCGTTTTTTATCCAAATTCAAATTGTAATCATCCTCTGCAGGGTAAATTTCTAATTTAAAAGATGGTTTTTTCATTATAGAGCAAGTGTCGATGAGCTCGCGAATAGATTCTCTTAATCCAATATCTTTTAGTTCCGGAGGGGCTAACAATCGGGAAAGGTTTCTAACCTGTTCTATTGTTTTTTGAATAGCGCCTTCCAGGGTTTTTAATTCTTTTTTGGTGAGCGTTCCTTTAGAACGGATGATGCCAATATACATATTGATCACTACCAACATTTGCCCCACGCCATCATGTAAGTCTTGGCCAATTTCATAGCGCTGTTGGTCTTCTGCCTGAATTCTGACCTCTGCAAGATCTTTTTCATCGTCCTCGTCTTTAAATAACGCACGGATTAATAGATTCATAATAGGAATGCGCAACCAACGGTCACGCGTCAGCCATCCCCATCCACCTGCAACTAAAATAAGTCCGCTTACTATGAAAAATCCTAGCCAATAATTTTGGAGCCAGCTTCCAATCAGCAGGGCAACACCGATACAAACCATAGTGAAAAACAAAAAGAACACCAGCGCTGCCAACAACACCGCTATCAACACAGTCAGCACGCTGGCTATTTTTTCTGCGGTTGATAACTTGAGCTGTGACAACCTGGTGTTCAGGTAGGCTTTGAGTCGGTTTACCAACTCTTCGATTTTGTTCAATTCTTCAGACATGACCTAAAGGTAAGAAGGACCTGCCTTAGATCATCCCTTCATACTCCTCTTCGGCTCGTTTGACTTTTTCGTTCAGTTTTTCTTTGCCCCATTTCAGCTTCTCGTCAACCTTTTCCTTCATTTTCTTTCTGCCCTCCTGGATTTTTCGGCGGGTTTCCGAACCCTTATCAGGAGCGAACAAAACCCCCAACAGACTACCAATCGCCACTCCGACTCCAAGCGCAACCATTAATTTTGAAATTGTTTTCATAACCTGCATTTTGTTTTTATCTAAATTCATTGACAAACTACAACCTGCTAATCTCATTTTATATGATGTTATTCAATCGACACACTGATTTCGCTCAATCTTTTGCTCGGGTTATTCTATACTGCTGCGTTTTATTCTTGGGAGCAACTATTCAACTACATGCGCAGCGCAAGCCTGATCCATTGCTTTCTATTATTCTAGCGAGGGCTACATCAGAGTCAACTCGTAAAGTTTTGGCAGATCCAACAACGTATCGGGTACAAATTATTTATACGCAGATTGACCGTGACAAAAAGGGGATTCCTCATTTTACTAATCATTACTTTAACGAGGACCCCAATTTCTATTTCAATCCGGCTTCGATGGTTAAGATGCCACTTGCTTTTTTAGCATTAGAAAAACTCAACCAACTCAACATTGCGGGGGTAGTCAAGCACACGAAAATGATCTATGATAGTAGTTATCCAAAACAAGTGGCGTTGAAAAAAGATAATTCGGCTCCCGATTCATCTGTGACTATTGCACATTTGATCAAACGCGCTTTTTTGATCAGTGAAAACGATCCTTATAACCGCTTATATCAATTTATGGGGCAGGGGCCTATCAATAAAATACTACAGCAAAAGGGGTATACCTCTACTCAAATCACCCGTCAATTTATGGGCTATACCGAGGAACAAAACCGTCATACTAACGCGATTCGGTTTTATGATAAGAATAATCAGCAAATCTATGCACAGCAAGGAGGGTTCAACATGGATAGTTTTTTATTTCCCGCTCCTATTCTCATAGGTGATGCGCATATCGATCGCAATGAAAAATTGGTGCCAAGTCCTTTTGATTTTACTCGGCACAATTCTATTTCACTAACAGATATGCAAAAAATGTTGCAGGCGATTATTTTCCCTGCGTCAGTTCCTAACAAAAGTCGATTTGATATCAGCGAACAGGATCGTTTATTTCTGCTTCAATATCTTTCTCAATATCCATCTGAAACAACTTTCCCTAAATATGACACGGCAGCTTACTACGATAGTTACGTAAAATTCTTTTTTAACGACGCTACACATCAAATGCCACAAGGAGTTCGTGTTTTTAACAAAGTGGGGTGGGCTTATGGATTTTTGACGGATGTATCCTATGTGGTTGATACTGTTCACCAGGTTGACTACTTTTTATCGGCCACGCTTTACGTAAATAGCGATGGGGTGGTGAATGACTCTAAGTATGATGAGGAAACGATTGGCTTTCCTTTTTTACGAGAATTAGGGGGGCTGGTGCACCAATACGAACTAGGACGTACCCGACGTTTCCGCCCACATTTGGGCCTCCAGGGGGTTCGTTATGAAACCAGAAACTGGCAGGATTCTCGCCCGACTATTCGAAATGCCGATAATTAGGCCTATTGATAATCAACAACCTGCAATTAAATTGCCGCCCAATAAGAAAATGACAGAACTTTTTTAAATGGGGATTGTAGTATAGGCATGAACGCGTTTACCATAAAGGATTTGGAGAACCTCTCCGGGGTCAAGGCACACACGATTAGGATCTGGGAGCAGCGTTACAACTTCTTGAAGCCTCAGCGAACAGAGACTAATATCCGCTATTATTCCAACGAGGAGTTAAAGACTATTCTAAATATTTCCCTGCTTAATAAGTATGGGTTCAAGATTTCTCATATCGACCGAATGTCTCAGGAAGAGATCGTTCAGCGTATTCTATCTCTTTCGGATACAGATGCCATCCAGGAGCGAAATGTAAATGAGTTGTTGAAGGAAATGATCGATTTAAATGTGGATCGGTTGGATAAACTCATTTCTGAATACATTGCACTAAAAGGGTTGGAGCGTTCGATGATGAAGCTATTGTTTCCTTTTTTGGAAAAAATCGGAATTCTCTGGTTAACGGGGCACATCAATCCTGCACAGGAACATCTGGTTACAAATTTGATCCGTCAAAAAATGATGGTGACAATTGACAAGACCCCCATTCCTGCTAACCCCAAAAAAAATATATTACTGTTTTTGCCCGAAGGGGAATATCATGAGCTAGGTCTTTTGTTTCTTTATTATTTGATGAAGACAAATGAAATCGGAGTCATTTATGCGGGCGCCAATATTCCCTTTAAAGATGTAGCCTATATAGTGAATTTGAAAAAGCCGGAATATATTTTCTGTCATCTGACATCTACAGTATCTAACTTCTCGATGGAACGGTTTCTTGAAAAATCTGCGCATTATTTTTCAGGAACACCATTGATTGTTTCTGGTTATCCAATTCTGAGTTATAAGAAGCAAGTTCCTGCGGGTATACAATTCAAATACTCATTATCGGAGATGATGGACTTTATCAACCAGCTTGCGATTTAAGGAGCCAGTCTTTCAATCTTCCAATTCAATTCTTGTTCGCGGGTGTAGCAAATGCGGTCGTGCATGCGGCTTGGTCTGCCTTGCCAAAATTCGAAGCGAATCGGCTCAATCCGAAATCCACCCCAATGAGGAGGTCGGGGTATTGGAGATTGTCCCTGGTATTTCTTTTCCATTTGCGCAAAGTTCTCTTCTAACCATTCCTTACTGTCTACAACTTGACTCTGTGGAGAGGCCCAGGCCCCGATTTGACTTCCAACGGGTCTGCTTTGATAATAGGTGTCACTCTCCGTTGCAGCAATGGGGGAAGCTTTTCCAATAATACGAATCTGTCTCTCTAACTCTTTCCAGAAAAAAAGTAAAGAACACTGTGGTTGCACTTTTAGTTGTACTCCTTTGGCGCTTTCATAATTAGTAAAAAATACAAATCCCTTTTCATCATATCCTTTCAAGAGCACAATTCGGGATTCAGGGTAACCATTTGCGGCAATGGTGGATAGCGTCATAGCATTAACCTCATCTATAGCTGCTTGTGTAGCTTGTTGCCACCAAGCAGAAAAATGGACAAAGGGGTTTACTGCCACATCTTTCTCAGAAAGAGAATGCAATGCGTAGTCTTTGCGAAGATCAGCAATAGAAGAGTGTGCCATAGCTAAGTGAGGTTAAAGATACAACACATTCAATTGTACAGTTCAAAACTGCTTTAATCTGGCACTACCTTCGTAATTTTAATTCATAGTCAAGCGCCTATGCACTCTATAATTGATGCTAATAGAATTCGACAAATTTTTTTGATTGCGTTGATTCTTTTTATAGGCATTGTCCTTTTTAAAGAATTAGCTTCTTTTTTGCCTGCTCTATTGGGCGCGCTAACTCTATATATTCTTTTGCGTTCTAGTTATTTTCGATTAACTGAAGTCCGAAAGTGGAAAAGAGCTCCTACTGCATTGCTACTAATGTTTTCTTCTTTAGTTATGATTTTGTTTCCAATTGCCTTGTTATTGCAAATGCTCTCTGGAAAATTTGCCTATGCCTTAGCGCATTCCGGGGAGTTAGTTGCTTCTTTAAAACAAGTGGTAATTGAAATTGAACTCCGCTATCATCTTGTTATTTTGAGTGATGAGAATATTAACAAAGTAGGAACTTGGATGGCTTCCTTGCTTCCTAAAATGCTTGGGGCTACTTTCAATTCACTCTCTACTATTTTCTTTCTCTATTTCATTTTATACTTTTTGTTTATGCAGGGGCGTGCGTTTGAAAAAGCATTGACAGCTTACATGCCTTTTCGGGCAGACAATGTGGGTTTATTAGAGAAAGAGGTTTACTCTTTAGTTGTTGCAAATGCAGTAGGAATCCCTGTGGTCGCTTTTGCACAAGGAATAGTAGGCCTTATTGGATATTTACTGATTGATGTTCAAGAACCCTTCTTTTGGTTCGGTATTACCTGTATTGCCGGAATGCTTCCTGTAATTGGGGCTGCACTGGCTTATATTCCGCTAATTATTATTTTTTTGGCGAACGGACAAATTGGCCAAGGCATAGCGATGTTTGTTTTTGGTTTTGGGGTGATTGGAACGGTAGATAATGTATTGCGGTTTTCCTTGCTTCGAAAAATTGGAGATGTACATCCATTGGTTACCGTATTTGGTGTAATAGCCGGGCTTAGTCTATTTGGATTTATTGGTTTGATTTTTGGTCCTCTTTTGATTTCCTTATTGCTATTGCTGATTCGTATTTATCGCTCTGAATTTGTGAGCAAACACTGATTGACTACATGAATCGTTTACCACTTTCCGACTGGAGTAATCTCTTGTCAAAACTGAGCTGGCGTCGGTTTATAAATGCTTGCAAAGTACTCTCTAGTTATTACTACAGTAAGTGGACGGGTAAAGCGGTTCAATGGGGTCTTCCTATTTCTATTTCATTTGAACCCACTACTTCTTGCAATCTGCGTTGTCCGGAATGTCCTAGTGGACTGCGTTCTTTTACAAGACCTACGGGTATGTTGCAAGACGATTTTTTTCGATCTACAATCGATCAATTACACCGGGAACTTTTTTATCTGGTTTTTTACTTTCAGGGAGAACCCTATCTCAATTCTGATTTTTTGAATATGGTTCGTTACGCGGCAGCTAAAAAAATCTATACCGCTACGTCTACTAATGGACATTATTTAACCGAAGACAATGCTCGTAGCACGATTGAAAGCGGACTAGACCGTTTAATTATTTCTATTGATGGCACTACACAAGAGGTATATCAACAGTATCGGGTAGGGGGGAATTTGCAGAAAGTATTGGAAGGAACCCGAAGAGTGGTGGCTTGGAAAAAGAAATTGAAATCGCGTACCCCATTTATTATTTTTCAATTTTTAGTCGTCAAGCCTAATGAGCATCAATTAGACGATGCAAAAAAATTAGCACATGAAATGGGCGTAGATGCTATCTGGTTTAAAACCGCTCAGGTGTATGATTTTGAAAATGATCCCAATGAACTCATCCCTGTCAATGCAAAATACAGTCGGTATAAAAAAACTTCGGCAGGCACCCACTTCAAGGGGAATCTGACCAATCATTGTTGGCGACTCTGGCATGATCCTGTTATTACTTGGGATGGGCTAGTGGCTCCTTGTTGTTTTGACAAAGATGCTTCTCATCAGTTGGGCGATTTGCGAAATCAATCCTTTGCCAGTATCTGGCACAGTGAAGCCTATCAATCCTTTCGAAGTAAAATTCTTCAAGGCAGAAAAAATATTAACATCTGTTCTAATTGCTCAGAGGGAACAAGAGTTTGGGGGGAGTGATAGCCTAATCCTTGTTTAATGTTTAAACATTAACTTTGCTGTGTGGGAATCGAGCAGGATATAAAGCAAACGCAATTTAGAAATGGCTTTCAAAAGGCTGCCGTTAATTTACTCTATACCAGTGGTTGGTTGCGGGATCGGATGAAAGTTATTTTTGATAAAGAAGAAATCACTGCCCAGCAGTTCAATATTCTTCGAATTTTAAGGGGGAGTTTTCCCACTCCATTCTCAACGCTACAGATCCGTGACCGAATGCTTGAAAAAATGAGTGACACCAGTCGACTGGTCGATCGGTTGATTGCCAAAGGGCTGGTTAAAAAAATAACTAAGACAACTGATCGTCGTTTGGTGGATATATTGATTACCGAAAAAGGGAAAAGGTTGTTGAGCCGTATTGATACGCAACAAACAGAAATGGATGCCATCCTCAATAATTTAACTGAAAAAGAAGCCGAACAACTAAGTGAACTACTTGATAAAATGCGAAGTGCTGCTGGATGACGTATTTTTGTTGCATGAAAAATAAACCTATTCTGTTCTCGCTGTTATTATTATTTTCCCTCCTTGTTACAGCCCAACCTAAATATGAGTTTAGAGGGGTTTGGATTGCCAGTGTTGCCAATATAGATTGGCCAAAAGGGGGTATGACAGACCCAGCCGATCAGCGTGCAGATTTTATTCGTATTCTTGATCAGCATCAACGCAATAGAATGAATGCGATGATTGTTCAAATTCGCCCAGCTGCGGATGCCTTTTATCCTTCTCCTTATGAACCTTGGAGTGAATGGTTGACGGGTGAACAGGGTAAAGCACCGGTTCCTTTTTGGGATCCACTTGCGTTTATGATTGAAGAAACGCACAAAAGAGGAATGGAGTTTCATGCCTGGCTAAATCCCTATCGTGCCGTGCATACCATTGGAAAATCTTCCATTGCTGCCGAACATATCACAAAGCGCAAGCCTGAATGGTTTTTATTGTACGGGGATAAAAAATATTTTGATCCAGGAAATAAGGATGCGCAACAATTTGTAGTTAACGTAGTGCGTGATATCGTGAAGCGTTATCCCGTTGACGCCATTCACATGGACGATTATTTTTATCCCTACCGGATTGCAGGAAAAGAGTTTCCTGATGCAGCTTCTTATGCTCGTTCCGGTTCTACTTTAAATAAAGAAGATTGGAGAAGGAGTAATGTTGATTCTATCATTGTCGCCATCAGCAAAGCAATCAAAGAAGAAAATAAACAGGTTCGTTTTGGAATTTCTCCGTTTAGTGTGTGGCGCAATCAAGATAAAGATCCTCGTGGTAGTGATAGTCGGGCAGGTCAAACAAATTATGATGATTTATATGCTGATATTTTACTCTGGTTGGAAAAAGACTGGATTGATTATGTGACGCCGCAATTATACCTGGAGATCGGGCATGATAAAATTGCCTATGAAAAATTGTTAGAATGGTGGAGCAAAAATGCTTTTGGCAAACACATCTATATCGGACATGGCATCTACCGGTTTGACGAAAGGACCTCGGTTAAGTGGAAAAATCCTGCTGAACTTCCAAATCAATTAAAATTATTGCGCCAATACCCTAACGTTCAAGGGAGTATTTATTTTAGCAGTAAGTCTTTTGATAAAAATCCAAATGGTTGGAATGATAGCCTGCAGAATAACTATTATAAATATCCGGCCTTAGTTCCATCGATGGATTGGATCAGCAAAGAAAAACCAGCGGCTCCGGTATTAAGTCGGGTTGCGAAAAAAGGAGAGGAAATTTCATTCTCTGTTAAGCCTCCTTCTGCTGGGAACGTACCTGTGAAGTGTTTTGTGATTTATCGTTTTCCTGCAGGTAGATTTATTACTACTTTGATCAATCAGCCTGCTACTATTTTTTCAATTGTAGTAAAGCCGAATGGATTTGATCAGGCGCTGCAACAACGTGAAAAAGGGGATGCCTATCAGTATTACATCACTGCAGTAGGAATGAATAATGTTGAAAGTGATCTGGTTCCGGTTACAACAGTTGTAAAAGAGTAAATCAATTTTATGGCCTTGCAACAACGGCTTCAACAAAAAATGCTTCAGCGGCTGTCTCCTCAGCAGATTCAGCTGATGAAACTGTTGCAGGTACCTACGGCTAGTTTAGAAACGCGTATCAAAGAGGAGCTGGAAGAAAATCCTGCCTTAGAATTGGAGTTGGAGCGCCCTGAAGAAACGGATACCTCTTTAAATGAGTTAGATTCATTAGATACCACTCGGGATGAAACACCTGCTGACAGTGATGAAAGTGATTCGGTGAGTGATTACATCCAAGACGATGATGACGAAGCGGATTATAAACTTCGTGATACTAACTATCCTGAATTTTCTGAAGAGCGTGAACATCCCATACAATCGGGTACTAGTTTTTATGATTTGCTTAATGATCAATTGCAGGTTTTAAATCTTGACGACACGCAACTTGTTATTGCAGAACAAATAGTAGGAAGTATTGACGAAGATGGGTATCTGCGTCGAGATACTTCTGCAATAGTTGACGATCTTGCATTTCGTCAAAATCTGATTGTTTCGGAGGCTGATGTGGAGTCGGTTATTGCCCTTATTCAACAGTTTGATCCTCCGGGCGTGGCCGCTCGAAATTTGCAGGAGTGTTTATTACTACAATTAAAAAGAAAAGAAGACGAAGGAGAATTAGTAAAGCTGGCTATTCAAGTACTTACCGATTATTTTGATGAATTTTCTCGCAAGCATTATGATAAAATTCAAAAACAAGTTTCAATAGATGAAGAGGTTTTGCGATCAATCATTCAGCTCGTTACCAAGTTGAATCCAAAGCCTGGAGGTGAATCGCCCGATGATGCGAATGAATTGATTTATGTTATTCCTGATTTTTTCATATATAACAACGCTGGTAAATTAGAGCTGACGTTGAATAGTCGTAACGCGCCCGAGCTTCGCGTAAGTGAAACTTATCGGGGAATGTTGCGAGACTATGAAAAGGGGAGTAAAACTGACAAACGTCAAAAAGAAGCCGTTGTATTTATCAAACAAAAAATTGATGCGGCCAAGTGGTTTATCGATGCTATACAACAGCGTCAACACACGTTGTTACTCACGATGCATGCTATCATTGATCATCAGCGGGCTTTTTTATTGAGTGGAGATGAGGCTGATCTGCGTCCCATGATTTTAAAAGATATTGCTGCAGCAACGGGTCTTGATATCTCAACAGTGAGCCGCGTGGCAAATAGTAAATACGTGCAAACTGAATTTGGCACGATTCGACTCAAGTATTTCTTTAATGAAGCACTTACTACCGAAAGTGGCGAAGAAGTTTCCACTCGTGAAGTGAAACGAATTTTAAATGATCTGATTACGTTTGAGGATAAAAAAAATCCGCTTAGTGATGATCAATTGACTGAGCAATTACAAGAAAAGGGGTATGAAATTGCGCGCCGAACGGTTGCTAAATACCGTGAACAGTTAAATATTCCTGTTGCCCGACTCCGCAGGGAGCTCTGAGTTTTCTTTTTGTGGAGCTTTGTCCAACCCATTCTTTTTAATCGCATTTAAAATCAGACTACGCCAGGTTGCGGGTACTTCGGAGTAGCCTGTTTTACTTAATGCATCAATCCAGATCCTATAGTCAGGGTTACCTGCTAGTGTAGGATAGAATCGTTTTTTGGCAACCAGGTTACAGAAATCTACAAAAGAGGCTGTATCCGTTGTGTATTGTTTATAGCTACTGCGGATTCCTTTTGTTTTTAAAAGAGTATTGCGTCCCTTGATCCCAAAAAAATTCTTTAGTAATTTACTATTTCGACTTGTTCCTGATCCAGATTCAATGATGGCTACTCCTAAAATGACAGAAGAAGGAATTTTAAAGGCTGTTGAAAGAGAATCTACTAACGGCTGGTATTTTTCTCTAAAACTAATTTTTTGTGCAGCGAGAGGTCCGCAAACCTGAAGCAGTAACAACAATAAATAAAAGAAGGGCTTAGGCATACACTTAAAAATAAAAGTTGGCCGTAAACTGACTAAATTACCGCAAATTTTGCACAATGCGCCGACTGGCTTCTTTACTATCCTTTGTGTTTCATCCGGTATTTGTACCTGTGCTTTTTGTATCCTTTTTATTATACGTGCATCCTGTACATTTTTTAGGATATGCAGGTCCAGAAAAAAAAATAGTACTCCTTCAATCCATTGCACTCTTCACTTTTTTCCCCTTGGTAACTGTTGCATTATTGAAGGCATTGGGTTTTATTTCTTCCATTCACTTAAAAGAACAAAAAGACAGAATCATTCCATTGGTGGCATCCGGTATCTGGTATTTCTGGATTTGGTATGTATGGAATAATATTCCGGGTCAGCCCTCTGTAACTATCCATTATGCTTTAGGAGTTTGGCTATCCTCGGTTGCCGCTTTAATGCTAAATACAAAATTTAAAATCAGTTTACACGCAATCGCATTAGGAACTACACTTTGTATGCTGTTGTGGATGGCTTTTTATGAACGATTATTTTTTGGGGTTTGGTTGAGTGTAGCGTTACTCATAACAGGGGCGGTTTGTTCAGCCCGGCTATTGGTGGGAGAGCACCGGCCCAGCGAAGTTTATTGGGGTCTTTTGACAGGGGCGCTCAGTCTATTTTTAGCCAGTTTATTTGTTTAATTTATTGTAAATCAATGTTTAATTCCTCAGGGTGGGAGGAGAAAAGAACCTAAAAAAATTTCCAAAATAATTAGCTTTTGTTTGCTAAAACTATTAGTTTTGCTTTCTAAACTTATTTAACATGTCCGCGAATAACGACAAACTGAAAGCCCTCAAGCTGACCATTGATAAAATTGAAAAAGACTATGGGAAGGGCAGTGTGATGATGATGAATGAAAAAGGCGAGATGCAGCAGGAAGTGATCTCTACCGGATCAATCGGTTTGGATTCAGCATTAGGTATCGGAGGTCTTCCAAAAGGAAGAATTGTAGAAATCTATGGACCAGAGTCTTCTGGTAAAACCACTATTGCGATACATGTGATTGCTGAAGCACAAAAAAAAGGTGGCATGTGTGCCATTATAGATGCAGAACATGCATTTGATAGTTCCTATGCACAAAAGCTGGGTGTAGATGTCGAGAATCTACTAATCTCTCAACCTGATTATGGAGAGCAAGCATTAGAGATCGCAGATCGTTTAATTCTTTCTGGCGCATTGGATGTAGTGGTGATAGATTCTGTTGCGGCTCTTGTTCCCAAGAGCGAATTAGAGGGGGAAATGGGAGATAGTAAAATGGGATTGCATGCTCGATTAATGAGTCAGGCATTACGTAAGCTTACTGCAACGATTTCAAAAACAAATACGATTTGTATTTTTATCAACCAGCTTCGTGAAAAAATCGGGGTGGTGTTTGGTAACCCAGAAACTACAACGGGAGGTAATGCGTTAAAGTTTTATGCATCTGTTCGTTTGGATATTCGTCGTATGCAGCAAGTAAAAGATGGAGATGAAGCAATCGGAAATCACGTAAAGGTTAAAGTGGTTAAGAACAAAGTGGCTCCACCGTTCCGCGCTGCTGAATTTGATATCATTTTTGGTGAGGGTATATCCAAAGCTGGAGAGGTCATTGACATGGGAACGGAGTTAGGCATAATTAACAAAAGCGGTAGTTGGTATAGTTATAATGATGACAAGTTGGGACAAGGTCGTGAGTCTGTAAAGCAGCTGATGTTGGATAATCCAGAGTTGGCCAGCGAAATTGAAGCCAAGATCCGTGAAAAAATTAAGGAGGCCCAAGCCCTTTAATCTTATCCATTATAAATCAATGGGTTAGTATAGACCTGCCTTTAGTTAGGCAGGTCTTTTGCATTAATTTAGTATTTCAGAATAAAAATCAATGTTTAAACATTGTATATTTACGTTCTTGTCCGAACCTAATGGTTAAAAGGACGTTTGACATAATGCCGTTTAAAGCGAGAAAAGAAAGAACAATGACCTGGAAAAAGAAGATAGTAATTGGCTTGGGGGTAGGTATACTACTTGGTGGCGCTGCCTATTGGTACATTATGAATGAGAAGTTTGAGGACACTGCAACAACAGAATCGGCCTATACAGTTAATGCAATAGATTTGATTGATATGTTTCAATCCGCAGATAGCGCTGCAAATGCAAAATATAGCGAGCAAATCATAACGGTGAACGGACGAATCTCAGAGATAGAAGCGGCTGATACTACCGTTAATGTAAAATTTATAAATGCGAATTCAGGGTCCTATGTAATTTTTGATTTTCAATCAAAAGATGTTGCAGCAGCTAAAGCATTGCAGGTGGGGGATAGTGTTTCCATCAAGGGATCTTGTAGTGGCAGTATCTACAGTCAACTTCGTAGGGCACATATGATCAGCTTTAAACGTTCTACTCTTTTAAAAAAGTTTTAAATCACAAAAAACAATACAATGAAAAAAACAATTCTCTTTTTAGCGATGATCGCTTTTTCAGGCGCTCTGTTTGCACAAACTAAAAAAACAACCTCTGCCACTGTAGGTTTTGATGCAACTACTACATTGGATGCCTTACCAAAAGCTGAAAACAAAACTGTAATTGCAGAGATCGATACAAAAACAGGACAAATTGGATTTGAGGCTGCTGTAAAAAACTTCGCATTTACAAATCCAACTATTCAGGAGCACTTCAATGAAGAGAGATGGTTAAGTTCGGATAAGTATCCTGCTTTTACATTTATGGGTAAAATCAACGATGTAACAAAATATAACTTCTCTAAGAATGGTGTTTACAATGTTACTGTAACAGGTCAAATGACCATCAAAGACAAAACGAATATTGTTACTACTCCTGCTACCATTGAAGTAAAGAGTGGCGCAATGATTGCAACTGCTAATTTCTCAATCGTACTTGCCGACTACGGCGTACAAGTTGGAAACAGCGGTAAAATTGCTGCTGAGCCCAAAATCACTGTATCTGCAGAACTGAAGTAATCCATTTAATAATTTTATAAAAGCTGCTCTATCTTTATAGGGCAGCTTTTTTATTTCGTTCTCCTGAATTGGCATAGGTAAATGCTAACATCCAACCATTCATTACCTAACTTGCATAGGTAATGCCTTTTCAACTTCAATCATCTTTTACACCTGCAGGCGATCAGCCCGAAGCTATTCGTCAATTAACGGAAGGGCTACAAAGCGGTGAAAAATTCCAGACATTATTGGGGGTTACGGGAAGTGGAAAAACGTTTACGATGGCCAATGTAATCCAGCAGGTGCAACGTCCCACCTTGGTGATGACTCATAATAAAACATTGGTGGCGCAGCTCTATGGAGAATTTCGTCAGTTTTTTCCCAACAACGCAGTGGAGTACTTTGTTTCTTATTATGATTATTATCAGCCTGAGGCGTATATGCCAGTGAGCGGTACTTATATTGAAAAAGACCTTTCTATTAATGAAGAATTAGACAAGTTGCGTTTACGTGCTACTTCTAGTTTGCTAAGTGGCAGAAGGGATATCATTGTTGTAGCCTCGGTGAGTTGTATTTATGGGATGGGCAACCCAGTTGATTATAGGAATGGGATCATTCGATTAGAAAAAGGGCAAGTGTTATCCCGACAGGCTTTTTTACACGGATTAGTCAATGCCTTATATAATCGCACGGTATTAGAATTTGATCGAGGGACATTTCGAGTAAAGGGAGATACTGTTGATATTAATATTCCATATCTGGATGTAGCCTATCGTATTCAATTTTTTGGCGATGAAATAGAATCTATCGAAAGCATCGAAGTGGCAACAGGTAAAAAAATTGCATCGATGGAAAATGTGGCCATCTTTCCAGCCAACCTTTATGTAGCTCCTAAGGATGTGTTACAGCAAGTTATTTATGAGATTCAGGATGAGGCGCTGGCCCAAGAAAATTATTTTAAACAACAAGGAAAGTTAGTTGAAGCGCAACGTTTAAAAGAGCGCGTCAGTTATGATCTTGAAATGATTCGTGAATTGGGATATTGCAGTGGTATTGAAAACTATTCACGTTTTTTTGATCGACGAAAACCAGGCACTCGACCTTTTTGTTTGCTAGACTATTTTCCTTCTGATTATCTGCTACTTTTAGATGAAAGTCATCAGACTGTTCCGCAAATCAGTGGTATGTATGGAGGTGACCGGAGTAGAAAATTGACACTAGTTGATTACGGATTTCGCTTGCCCTCTGCACTAGATAATCGCCCACTCAATTTTCATGAATTTGAATCGTTACAAAATCAAGTCGTTTTTGTTTCTGCTACGCCTGGAAATTATGAATTAGAAAAGTGTGAAGGGGTAGTGGTAGAGCAGGTGGTACGCCCTACAGGGTTGCTAGATCCTCCTATTGAAATTCGTCCCAGTAAAAATCAAATTGATGACTTGCTGGATGAAATTGATAAACGAGTCAAAAAAGGAGATCGAGTATTGGTTACTACGCTTACAAAACGAATGGCTGAGGAAATGAATAAATATCTGCATCGCATTGATATTCGGTCTACCTATATTCATAGTGATGTGGATACGCTTGAACGTGTACAAATTTTACGAGCCCTGCGATTAGGCCAGATTGATGTGCTAGTAGGCGTCAATTTATTGAGAGAAGGACTAGATATACCCGAAGTTTCATTGGTTGCCATTTTGGACGCAGATAAAGAAGGATTTTTACGCAATGAAAAATCATTGACCCAAACTGCAGGCCGTGCCGCAAGAAATGTAAATGGGTTGGTTATTTTCTACGCTGATAAAGTAACAGACAGTATGCAAAAGACGATTGATGAAACCAGTCGTCGTCGTGCTAAGCAAATTATCTATAATCAAACACACGGCATAACTCCAACAACTATCCAAAAGTCTACTCAAGAAATATTTGCCCAGACCTCTGTGTTGGATATAAAAGATATGATCGATGAATTGGCAAATGGTCCTATTCAATTAACGCTTTCAGCCGTATTAGATGAACAGGTGGAGTATAAAACGGTTTCTCAATTAGAGAAAGCAATTAAACAAGTACGTAAAGAAATGGACAAAGCTGCCCAACGACAAGACTATATGGAGGCCGCCAGCCTTCGAGATGAAGTGTTCAGGTTAGAGGGCTTATTAAAGGAGATGAAGGCCTGAATTCTCTAGGGGAATAGTACCTTAGCAATATGGAGAAAAAGGTGTTTTTACTAGATGCTTTTGCACTGGTTTTTCGTGCCTATTATGCGCTAATTAGAAGTCCTCGTCTTACGTCAAAAGGTAAAAATACCAATGCGCAATTTGGGTTCACCAATGCATTGATCGATTTAATCAATAAGCAAAAGCCATCACATCTGGCTGTATGTTTTGATACAGCAGCTCCCACTGAGCGGCATACTGATTTTGCAGACTATAAGGCCAATCGTCAGGAAACGCCTGAAGATATTTTGGAAGCTGTTCCAGATATTAAGCGAATTATTCAGGCTTTTAATATACCCATCATTGCATTAGATGGTTATGAAGCGGATGATGTAATTGGTACGTTGAGTAAGCAGGCAGAGAAAGCCGGATACGATGTATATATGGTCACTCCTGATAAAGATTTTGGGCAATTAGTTTCTGAACGTATCAAAATATATAAGCCTGCCTATGGTGGAAATGATGCAGAAGTTTTAGGTCCTGCAGAAGTTTGTGCGAGATGGAATATTCAAGATGTGAGTCAGGTGATTGATATGTTAGGGATGATGGGGGATGCAGTGGACAATATACCAGGAATACCGGGTGTGGGTGAAAAAACAGCAGCCAAATTTTTACAGGAATATGGCTCTCTTGAAAATACATTGGCCAATGCAGATAGTATTAAAGGAGCCATGGGCGAGAAGGTTCGAAAAGGAAAGGAGTTGGCAGTTCTTTCAAAAAAGTTGGCAACGATTATTACGTCTGTACCGGTAGAGTTTCATGAAGAGGATTTCAAGTTAAAAGATTGGAATAAGGAGGAGTTAAAAAATATCTTTTCTGATTTAGAATTTAGAACATTAGGTAAACGATTACTAGGCGACGATTTTACGCCGCCTCCCTCGACACGATCTGTAGTTGAAAAAGAAATGCCTCTGGGAGTGCAAACAGATCTTTTTGGAAATATTATTTCATCTGCTCCTACCCCGGAGCCTAGTAGTGTGGCTGCTAACAGTGAAGAGGACGAAGAGGTAGCTCGAGTGGCCGATAAAAATATTCATAACACCCCACATCAATATAGTTTGGTGGAGGGAGACAGTGCCATTGAGAAATTAGTAAGCACATTAAAAAAGTATAAGGAAATTTGTTTTGATACAGAGACAACCGGTCTGGATGCAAATCAGGCCTCGTTAGTGGGTTTGAGTTTTTCAGTAAAGCCTGGGGAGGCTTGGTATGTACCCTGCCCTGAGGATGCAACAACTACTAAAAAAATTCTTGCTCAATTTCAGTCTCTATTTGCCGATTCTTCTATTACATGGATCGGACAAAATTGTAAATATGATTTGCTTGTTTTAAAGTGGGCTGGTATTGAAATTGCTGGTTCTTTATTTGATACTATGTTAGCCCATTATGTAATTGAACCAGAGGGTAAGCGTAGCATGGATTTGCTAAGTGAAAAATATCTTGGGTATGAGCCTGTTCCTATTGAGGAGTTGATAGGGAAAAAGGGAAAAGGGCAGTTGAATATGCGGGATGTAGAAGTAGAGAAAGTTAAAGAGTATGCTGGCGAAGACGCAGATATCACGTTACAGCTAAAGCACTATTTTGTTCCCTTGTTAAAAAAGAAAGATGTGGAGCGGGTCTTCAATGAGGTAGAATCTCCTCTGGTGAAAGTATTGACAGCAATGGAGTTTGAGGGGGTGAATGTCGATGTTAATTTTTTGAAAGAGTATTCTATTGAATTAGAGAAGGAAGCTGATCGCGCAGAAAAAAATGTATACAAAAAAGCGGGTGTTCATTTTAATTTGGCAAGCCCCAAACAATTAGGCGAAGTACTTTTTGATAAACTGCAGCTCGACCCCGCTGCTAAAAAAACAAAAACGGGTCAATATCAAACCGGTGAAGATGTTTTGCTAAAATTAGCTGCTAAGGGGCATGAAATTGTAGATGATATTTTGACGTATCGTCAACTTTCAAAATTGAAATCTACCTATATCGATGCATTGCCTGAACTAATCAATCCCAAAACAGGCCGGGTACATACAACGTATGGTCAGGCGATAGCTGTTACCGGCCGATTAGCGAGCAATAATCCCAATTTGCAAAATATTCCTGTTCGTACAGAGAGAGGTCGTGAAATTCGAAAAGCTTTTATTCCTCGTGATAAAAATCATGTGCTTTTGTCGGCAGACTATTCGCAAATCGAATTACGAATTGTTGCAGCTATTAGTGGAGATGCAAATATGTGTCAGGCTTTTAAAGAGGGAAAGGATATTCATACTGCAACGGCTGCTCGTGTATATAATATTGCTGAATCCGACGTAACAAAGGAAATGCGTTACAAAGCAAAGAGTGTAAACTTTGGAATTATATATGGGCAAGGCGCATTTGGACTTGCGGATAATTTGGGTATTTCAAGAAGCGAGGCTAAAGAAATTATAGCAAATTACAAACGGGAGTTTCCTGGAATTCAGCAATACATGGACGACACCATCCGCTTTGCAAAAGAAAAAGGGTATGTCGAAACCTTACTCGGCCGTAAGCGTTGGCTTCGAGATATTAACTCTTCTAATTTTACGGTGCGGGGGTTTGCTGAGCGTAATGCAATTAATTCTCCAATACAAGGAACTGCCGCAGATATGATCAAACTGGCGATGCAAAAAGTTTATCGCGCAATTCAAGAAGCAGGATTGAAAAGTAAAATGATTTTACAGGTGCATGATGAGTTAATCTTTGATGCTCTCAAATCAGAGGCAGCTGTGCTTAAACCGCTTATTATTTCATCTATGCAAGAGGCACTCAACTTGCCGAATGACGTCCCCGTTATTGCAGAGTGTGGACAGGGTGATAATTGGTTGGAAGCGCACTAATCGAAGAATTGATGCGCCCTATAATTGAATTACTTATTAGCGATTACCGCCGCGCCAATTTCCACCACCTCCACCTCCTCCGCCATTTGGACGTGGAGGACGCATGGAGGGTACAATCTGTTCTTTCCAAATAGTAAATTGTTCAGCAGTCAGTACGGCTTTCAAAATTTCTTCCTGCGCTGTATTATATTTTTGCATCTCTTCACGCAATGCTTCCGGATCAGGTCTTTCACCCCCATTCATCATCGCATCCCGAATTTCCATCATGCGGGTATCTTGTTTTTTATATAAAACAGTTAATGCTGTATCAATCAAAGCCATTTTAGTAGCATCTAATTTAAAGGCACTATCCAGTTTTTGATGAATAGTAGCAACACGCTCAGCTGGGGTACGGCGCTGCATCATCATGCCGCCACCTTGTGGTTGGGCGTAGACGAATGAGGAAATGACTACAGTTAAAATGACAAATAAAATCGGCTTTTTCATATGCTATTATTTTGACCTAAGTATGACGAAAGGGCGGGTTGCAACTTTCGGTTTTGGACCTTTTTAAAGGTAGGTATTTGCAGGGACTCGAGTATCTTTGCCCCTTCAATTAATCTTAAACGAATGGAATATAATCAATTGGTAGCTGTTTCCGGGTTGCCCGGACTGTTTGAGTTAGTGAGTAGTAAATCCGATGGAGGTATTATTCGTTCCCTAGAGGATCAGTCTAGCCGTTTTGTGTCAACTCGTGTTCATCAGTTTTCTCATTTGGAAACTATTGAAGTGTATACAATCCGCGAAAATGTGAACCTGGTGGAAGTATTTAAAGCAATGGAAAAGTCAACGCTTCCATTGCCTGCTGAAAAAGACGCTACAGCCATTCGGACTTACTTCAAAGCAGTATACTCAGATATGGATTTTGAACGCGTGTATGACAGCGACCGCAAAAAAATGATTAAATGGTTTTCTCAACTAAAGAAGGCCAATATCGAATTGAAATTAGCAGAAAAAGAATAAGATTTGATTTACTATGTATTCTGCCTCTATTGAAAAACTTTCTCGACATTTTATTCCTGAAAACTTTGTAATTACCAATTGGGAGAGTTTAGCGGGGTATTTTCAATTATTGAATGATAGATCCTTATCCGATGTAACTGCATTGGAAAATTGGTTGCGTGATCTCAGTGAATTAGAAGCTGTAATAAGTGAAGATGCTTGTTGGCGGCAGATTAAAATGACCTGTGATACAGAGAGTAAAGAGCTGGAAGAGCGGTTTAATTATTTTATGCTGGAAATCCAGCCGCATATTCAGGTGTGGTCCGATAAGCTAAATCGTAAACTCGTAGATTGTCCGTTTACTTCATCGCTTGACGCGAAAAAGTATTTTACATTTTTGCGAAGCATTCGAAAACAGATTGATCTTTTTCGTGAACCAAATATTCCATTGATTGCAGCGCTTAGTGTGTTACAGCAACAATTCGGTGTAATTGCTGGTAAAATGACAGTCACCGTCAATGGTAATGAATACACCTTACAACAAGCTGCAAAATTTTTAGAGGACGAGAATCGTTCCGTACGAGAAGAAGTATATCGAAAAATTGCAGAGAGAAGATACCAAGACCAGACTGCGCTCACTTCCTTATTTGAGCAATTGCTAGAAAAAAGAAATACCCTTGCCGCTAATGCTGGATTTACGGATTATGTGCAGTATCGTTTTTTGGAATTAGGGCGCTTTGATTACAATCCCGAAATGTGCGTTCAATTCCATGACGCCGTTCGTGATCATGTGATGCCGCTAGTTAATGAACTCTACGAGCGTAAGCGGAAAAAATTAGGATTAACTGAACTGCGCCCTTGGGACTTGGAGGCGGAACCGTCGGGTACTGCACCGCTTCGTCCATTTGGGAATGGTGTTGAACTAACAAAAAAAACAATTGCTTGTCTTACTAAGCTTCGTCCTTTTTTTGGCGATTGCCTTAACCGCATGCAACAAATGGGGCATTTAGATTTGGATAGCAGAAAGGGTAAAGCACCTGGTGGCTATAATTGTCCATTAGCAGAAAGTGGAGCTCCTTTTATTTTCATGAATGCAGCGGGCACATTGGATGATGTGACTACGATGGTTCATGAAGGGGGACATGCGATTCATTCTTTTTTATGTCATTCGTTGGAATTAAATGGCTTTAAAGAATACCCCACTGAAATTGCAGAAGTAGCCAGTATGGCTATGGAGTTATTTACTATGCAACACTGGGATGTTTATTTTGCTGATCCCATCGAACTCTCCCGCGCAAAGGAGCAGCAATTGGAACGTGTGATTACGATATTCCCATGGATTGCTACAATTGATAAATTCCAACATTGGCTTTATACACATCCTGGTCATACAGCAAAAGAGCGCGAAGCGATGTGGATGTCTATCCTACATGAATTTAGTTCTCCTGTTGTTAATTTTTTAGGTCTTGAAAAATATAGAGCCGTATTGTGGCAGCGACAATTGCATTTGTTTGAAGTCCCTTTTTATTATATCGAATATGGTATTGCACAACTGGGTGCCATTGGCCTGTGGCAGCAATACAAAAATGATCCCGATCGGGCAATCAATAATTATTTAAATGCCCTTTCGCTCGGTGGAACAAAAACACTACCTGAACTATTTGCTGCGGCTGATTTGACATTTGATTTCTCCAGCGCAACAATTAGCAAATTGATGGGATTTGTGAAGACTGAGTTAGATCAAATTACTTTGACAACTTCTTCATAGGGTACTCTGAAACGCGGTCCCCAAGTTCCTTCGGGAGTTCCTTTTCCTACTCCAATTATCATATTGATTTCTGCACCGCAAGGAAGCTGTAATGCTTTTTTCACCCGCTTTGCATCAAACCCTTCCATTGGGCAAGAATCAAAATCTGCAGCGGCAATCGATAACATAAAATTTTCTGCAGCCAGTGCACAGGATTTGTGAACCGTCACACGTTGGTCGGCTTTGCCTCCAAATCGCATAAAAGGCTTCGTTAATCCGCCAAAAAAACTAATTATTCTTCTTGTCGTTGTCAATATTCCTATTGGATCATTTGCATAAGCGAGTGGCATCAGTTTCCCATAATAATCTAAGCCTCTTTTTTGCATTTTAGAAGGTTCTCCCTGGATGCCTTGCAGAATTCTATCGCGATTCCATTTTGCTCTTTTTTTCCAAAGATCACCACGTGTAACAAATACTACCATGTGTTTTGCAGTTCGAGCAGCGCCTTGTCCCAAACAATAAGCGGCATAACGTTCCTTCTCCATTTCTGTCTTGATCCAGTAAAATTCCCAGCATTGCATGTTACTGCTGTTAGGGGCAAGTATGGCATGTTCTATGGCCTTTTCAATCACTGCATCGGGTACTGCTATCGCATCATCAAATCTGCGGTTGGAACGTCGACGGTTAATAATTGTTTCAAATTCGTTTACCTGTAACATGCTTTGAAGTCTTTAGTGTAGTAACAAAAAAAGCCGCTTCAAGTTGAAGCGGCTTTCAAAAATAATATATCTCAATTACCAGCCAGTATTTTGCTGTGCTTTAATTGCAGAGTTTACATCAATCTCCGTTTGAGGAATTGGGAAAACTCTTCTGAAGTTTGAGTAAGGAATTGAACGGGCAGCCGCGGGGTAATTGGTGCCACGGTCGATGTCCAACTTAAGACGCTGCATATCCATATAACGCTCTCCTTCAAATGCTAACTCTTTTCTTCTCTCATTCATTAGGTCATTGAATAAGGTTGTACCAGTAGAAGTGATAGCAGTTGCACCACGTTGTGCTGTGATTGCATTTAAATAGGTTCTGGCACTTGTTTCGTCTGCAGGGAGTGAAGCTTCTGCAGCAATCAAATACATTTCTGATAAGCGAAGTACTTTTGTATCAGTAGGATCGCCAGTAAATACGGAGTATTTGTTTACAAATACAGAGGGCAAACCACCTCTTGAACCTGTAGCATACAAACTGCGTCGTGCATCGGTCGCTTCAAATAAAGCGTACAAATCATCTGAACAAATCATATCACCATAATTACCAGCTTGGCTATAGATATAGGCAAGACCATCAAATGCATTATTAGCGACAGCGTCAGAAGAAACCTCGAATAGTGTTTCAACACGGTCTGTTCTAATAACTGCATTAGCCCAATAAGCTGCGTGGTTAGCGGCTGTAACAGCTGTAAATCCGCTATTGTTGATTACATCTAATGCAGCGGTTCTGGCATTTGTTTTATCATTTTGTGTCAAGAATACTCTCGCTTGTAAAGCACGTGCAGCAAACTTGCTGAACTGCGAAGAGTTAGAGAAAGTACTCATCAGGTTGTATGCAGAGTTAAGATCGGCATTAATCTGATTGTATACCTCCGTTATAGTGCTTCTTCCAGGCTTTAAATCTGCATTATAAACAGTAACAATTGGCACTCCGTACGCATTAGGATTATCAGTGAATGGTCTAGCGAAATAGCGTACTAAATTGAAATAGCATAATGCGCGGATTGCTCTGGCTTCACCTTTGTATTGGTTCACATTGGGGCCACTAACATTCGCATTAATGATGTTGTTGGTACGTAAAATGACTGCATAGGCTTGTGACCAAAGCCCAGACACGTCACCATCAGTTACGTTATACGTGTAGTTGTTAAACAACGTATAACGGTTGGTGTTTAGAACAGATTGATAAGTGTTGTCTGCCATCATATCGCCAAGGATCATTAAAGACCTTCCGTACATAGCAGTGGCACGTAGACCAGCATAGGCGCCTCGTAATGCAACTAAGAGGTCAGCCTCTGTGCTGAGTGCTTGTGCAGGAGTAAGGGTTGTAGGAGGGTTTAACTCCAGGAAACTCTTTTTACAAGATGAGAAGGTGGTAAGCACCATCACAACCAGTAGAACTTTTGCGGATATATTTTTCATAACGTAGTTTTTCATGGTTTGTATTAGAGGGTTACGTTAATACCGAATGTGACTGTCTTAGGAATAAACACGTTCAGGTTTGTTGTGGCGGAAACACCTTGCTCAGGATCAAATGCCATACGTTTATCCTTAACCCAAGTCATCAGGTTACTTCCACGCATATAAACACGGATAGCGCTCATCTTGACTTTCTCAACATCACGCTTAGGAAGGTCATATCCAATTTGTAAGTCTCTGACGCGAATATAGTCGCCTTGTGCCAGAGAAAAAGTTGATGCACTTTGGAAGCTACGGTTACCATTGTACACATAGCGAGGGATATCGGTGATATCACCCGGTTTAGTCCAACGATTCAATTGTCTTGCGACTTTGTTGTATGTAGCACCAAATCCAGATCCGAGGTAATATCCAACCCATGAATCGTTTACTAGGTTTCCAAAGTTGTAGTAAAGTTGTGCACTAAATGAAAATCCTTTGTACGTGAAACTATTTGTGAGTGAACCAAAGAATTTAGGCAATGCTTGTCCAACGAGTGCACGTGAATCAGCACCTGGGTAGGTGTTGGTTTTGGTTGTACGTGTTCCGTTGGTGTACCATAATGGATCTCCGTTGGCAGGGTCAACACCAGCGTAAATACGCTGAAAATAAGTCAAACGTGCTTGACCTACACGAAGAATATAACTTCCATTTCCAATGTCTTTACCATCAGGTAGGCTTGTAATTTTATTTCTGTTAGCAGCGTAGTTGAAATCGATATCCCATTTGAAATCTTTCGTAACGATAGGAACTAAATTGACTTCAAATTCGATACCACGGTTTTCCATAGTGCCAATATTTCTTCTTGCAGATCCAAAACCAGAAGTTAGTGAAAGCGGAACATTTAATAAAAGTCCTTCTGATTTACGTACATAGTAGTCAAAGGTGATATTTACTCTGCTCTTGAAAAGAGAAAGATCGATACCGATATCAGTTGGTTTATTCAACTCCCAAGTCAAGTTAGGGTCTCCTACATTTGAAGGGGCACTACCCGGTCCTTGGTTATAGTTAAATCCAAAGCCATAGAGCGCAGGAGAGTCATAGTTACCAATACCTGCGTTACCATTTACTCCGATTGATCCACGCAACTTCAACTGATTGATGAAAGTAAATTTCTCCATGAATTTTTCTTTCTCCATGTTCCAGGTAGCACCTAATGACCAGAAATTACCGTAGCGATTAGCAGCACTAAAACGAGAGGATCCATCACGACGGAAACTTCCGGAAATAACAACACGATTTTGGTAATTTATATTTCCGTTAATGAATCTGGATTCAAAAGTATATTCTGTAATTGAAGCGTTAGATAACACAGGGCTTGCGCCAGATGCAGGGTAAACAAGTGTGATGGATGGAGGAAACTGATCTGCTCGAAGTGAGCTGAAATAGCCAGCAGATTTTTGACTTTCATGACCGATCTGCGCAAACATGGAAAGATCTCCATTCTTGGTGATGTCACGGTTGTAATCTAATGTATTGGTGAATGTCCAGTTAAAATAGCGAGTATAGTAAGAGAACGCACGGCCATTGCTCGCTTGTCCATCCCCGTGTAGAGGGTTATTGTACTGGTCTTCTTCGGCAGTATTATAATCAACTCCGTAATTACTACGGAATTTGAGGTTCTCAGAAAACTTGTATTCTGCATTTGCTCCTCCACGTATACTTACTTCGCGTAAGAAACGTCTGTCAATGTCAGATAAAGCTACTGTGTTGTGCAATCCACCTAACGCGGAAGACACGAGGTTATAAGAACCATCTTGGTTAAAAGCAGAGCGGGTAGGCAATAAGAAGTAAGCACTTAGGATTGGATTACCAAAAGCGCCACCCGCTAGAGGGGCACGCTGACTAACCACACCACCGTTTGTGCTTACACCAATCGTTAATTTATCTGTAACCTTATTATTGATTTTTATGTTGAACGAATTTCTTTTCAATTTAGAATTGATAGAAGTTCCTTCTTGAAAGAAATTACCTGCTGAAACAAAGAAGTTGGTTTTATCATTTCCACCTTCTAAGCTAACATTATAAAGACGTTGACCAGCGATACGAGTTACCGCATCGTACCAGTTAAAGTCAATTCCATTACCAAGTCCTGCAGCTGCAAGGGTAGAATTGACGGCAGCTGGGGAGGCGCCTGCATTGACCAATCCTTCACGTGTAAGATCCAAATATTCTTGTGCATTTAGAGGACGATACATACTGTTTTCATACGCGATATCGCTTTTACCTGTTTCCATGTCAAAACGAACACGAGTCTTACCGCTTCTTCCTTTTTTAGTAGTAACAATGATCACACCATTCGCACCGCGGCTTCCATAAACAGCTGTAGAAGCAGCATCTTTCAGTACAGTTACACTCTCAATGTCATTTGGATTCAAAGTGCTTAAAATGTTTGCAGTAGTTTGCAAACGAGAGATATCACCGGTGTTGAGGATGATACCATCCACAATCCAAAGAGGTTGGTTGCTGGCGCTGATAGAACTCAATCCACGAATTACAATTTCTTGTGTAGCTCCTGGCTGACCAGAGGAAGCAACGGACTGTAGTCCTGCCACTTTACCCTGAAGGGCTTTGTCAATAGAGGAAAATGGTGTGTTTTCGATTTCTGCTGCCTTAACTGTTGCAACAGATCCCGTGAGGGTTGCTTTTTTAGTAGTTCCATATCCAACTACCACCACATCCTGGAGGGTAGAAATGGAAGCAACTAATTTGACGTTAATTTCAGAACGACCTGCTACCTGAACATCCTGGCTTGTAAAATTAAGAGAGGATACCACCAGTGTACTAGTGGATGAAGGTACTGTGATACTATAATTACCATTAGCATCAGTTACAGCACCCGCTTTGGCTCCTTTAATTACAACGGAAGCGTTGGGAACAGGGTTGTTAGTTTCGTCAGTGACACGTCCTTTGATGACTTTGTTTTGAGCGTCCACCTGAAAATGAATCAACAGGCCGCACAAGAATGCGATCAAACACTTTCTCATTAGATTAGTTTTTGAACCTGAAAGATAAGCAAATTTTGATTGGACGAGAGGCTTGAAAGCCAATACTTTCAGTAGGGAGTAAATTTGGGCTAACCAGCGATATTATTATAAGTTATTATTATTTATAATTTATTCTATTACAATAATATATGTATTAAATATTTTTTAATTTTGTGTGGATTTTTTAGATTTTTTTCAGTTTAACCATTATTTGCATTTGCCGAAATAACTACTTACCACATATTGGCTATATTGCTAAATGCTTTTTAAAAATTTAAACTATTGAGTATGAACAAAATAGCTATTATACTCTGCTGTTTTTTCTCCGTTTTTTGCCTTAACGCGCAAAATAAGTTCTCCATCAAGGGGGATGTTTCCAAGGTATCCTCTCCTATCTTAAAGATATATCTCACATATTATGCTGATGGTAAATCAAATACGGACAGCTCAATCGTGGTGGATGGAAAATATAGCTTCAATGGGAGTTTGTCAGAGCCTGTGATTGCAAATATCCGAGCAATCTATGCAGATAATCCCAATCCACGTGTGATGTCTGCTGTAACTGCACAACGGGATAATAAGTCCATCTTTATCGAAAACAGTAAAATAAAAATTACAAGTGTAGACTCCTTTTCTAATATCGTGATCAAAGGTTCGGCCGCACATGATGAATATTTGAAATGGCAAGACTACATGAAAGAAGAATCAGAATTGTCTGCGCAGCTAAACAAGCAGTATATTGCATATGCAAAAGCAAAAGATGCGGAAGGGCTTAAAAAAACAAGTGCTGAACTAGCTCAGGTTACAGAAAGAAAAAAGGCAAAGAACAAACAGTATCTCAGTGAGCATCGGTCTTCTCTCATTTCCATGTTCGTATTCAAACAGTTTACCGGTTATGATATTGATGGGGATGTAGCAGAGCCTGTATTTATGGCAATTGATGAACGTATCAGAAATAAACCATTAGGTATTGAAATGGCAGAGAAAATTTCGATTGCTAAAAGAACAGGGTTAGGTAAAATAGCACCCGAGTTTACACAGAATGATACCTTAGGATTGCCTGTTTCATTGTCTTCATTCAGAGGTAAATATGTATTAATTGATTTCTGGGCTTCTTGGTGCGGACCTTGCAGACAAGAGAATCCAAATGTTGTAAAAGCATTCAACGATTTTAATAGTAAAGGGTTTACGGTGTTGGGAATTTCATTAGATCAGCCCAATGCAAAAGATAAGTGGTTGAAGGCCATTCATGATGATAATCTAACATGGACTCAATTATCAGACCTTAAATATTGGAAAAATGATGTGGCTGTTTCCTACGGTGTTCAAGCCATTCCTCAAAATTATTTGTTAGATCCTAATGGTGTGATCATTGCAAAAAATCTTCGTGGCGCTGCGTTACAAAAAAAGTTAAGTGAACTTTTGAAGTAATTCAATTTATCCGATCTCATTTATTATAGCTAAAAAAATATATATGTATAAGTCAGTACGGTTATTGACCATTTTATTTCTATGCGTTGTTAAGATAGCATTCAGTCAACAAAAATTAGAAACAATTCTTCCGCTCGATTCAAAACTTATCACAGGAAAATTGTCTAATGGGCTTACCTACTTTATTCGCGAGAATAAAAAACCTGAAAAAAAGGTTGAACTCCGTTTGGTGGTGAAAGTGGGCTCTATCATGGAAGATGATGATCAGCAGGGGTTAGCGCATATGGCAGAGCATATGGCATTTAATGGGACAAAGAATTTCAAAAAAAATGATATCGTTTCTTATTTGCAAAGTATCGGTGTTGAATTTGGAGGAGATTTGAATGCCTATACTTCATTTGACGAAACGGTTTACATTCTACCAATACCTACTGATCAACTAGGTAATTTGGAAAAAGGGTTTCAGATTTTGGAAGACTGGGCACATCAGGTTACTTATTACGATGATGATATTAACAGTGAAAGAGGAATCATTCTGGAAGAAAGTCGCTTGGGTAAAAGTGCAGATGAGCGCATGTTCAAAAAAGTATATCCTGAACTTTTTAAAGGTTCTAAATATGCCAGTCGTTTACCAATTGGTGTAGATAGTATCATTAAGCATTTTCCTCCTGATGCAATTCGTCGTTTTTATCGCGACTGGTATCGTCCTGATTTAATGGCTGTAGTGGTTGTAGGAGATATTAGTAAGGAAGAAGCAGTCAAAATGATTGAGAAACATTTTTCGGGGTTAAGTAATCCTTCAGTTGCCCGACCACGTGCATACGAAAAAGTACCGCCTTATTCTACTTCCAATGTAATGGTGGTAACTGATAAAGAAGCAACAGGATTTGAATTCAGTATCAACTTTCCTGCAAGACCTGTTACACCTACAAGTACATTGAAGGAGTATCGAAATGATCTGATTCGTTCTATTTACACATCATTATTAAATAACCGTTTCCGCGAACTGACACAAAAAGCAGATCCGCCCTTTGTGTTTGCTGCTGCTGGATTTGAGAGTTATGCAAAATTTCATGAATCTTTTAGCGTGACGGGCTCTACAGGTACACAGGATGTACAGAAAGGATTGACAGCAGCATTAGCAGAAGTGGAGCGGGTGAAGCGATTTGGGTTTACTGATCCAGAATTAGAGCGTGCCAAAAAAACCATTTTGACACAATATGAAAGACTCTGGAACAATCGAGATAAAACGGAGTCGGCTTCCTATGCAGATGAGTACATTCGCCACTTCACTGATTTAGAACCGGTACCTGGAATAGATGCTGAGTATGCGTATGTAAAGGAATTATTGCCAAGCATTACGCTTGCCGAGGTTAATGCGTTAACTGATTTGTATCGTAACGAAAAAAACACTTTCTCTTATGTCACAGGTTTAGAAGCGACCAATCAGATAAAGCTACCTTCTACCGAAGCTATTACAGCAGCATTACTTGCTGCTACAACTGATCAAACAATTAAACCCTACGAAGAAAAAGCAGTTGTATCAACTTTAATGACTACACCACCACGATCAGGAGGTTTACGTACTAAAAAAAGAAATAGTGTTTTAGGCACTACAGACTTGCTACTTTCTAATGGGGTGACTGTCACGATAAAGGCAACTGATTTTAAAAATGATCAAATTTTATTTGCTGCCTCTCGCTATGGTGGGCTTACTGCCTATTCTTTAGAAGACAAGTATAGTGCAGAGAATGCAACTGCTGTGATAGGTAGTATGGGGTTTGGGTCATTCTCTCCAACCGATATGCGTAAAACAATGGCTGGAAAATCTGTTGCACTTAATCCAGTTATTGGGCAATACACAGCTGGGTTTAGTGGGAATAGCAGCAAGAAAGATTTAGAAATGCTTTTTCAGCTTCTGCATCTTGAGATTCTAGAGCCACGAATTGATAGCGCACTTTACAAGTCATTTATCCAACGCAGTAAAGCACAAGTAGCGATGCTCGGCGCAAATCCGCAGATTGCATTTATTGACACATTGTATCAAGTGCTCTATGATAAGAATCCATTAGCGCCAACAGCTGTACCTCGTGCTGCCAACTATGATAAAATAAAACTGGATCGTTCTCTTGCTATTTATAAAGAGCAGGTAGGAGATGCGGCGGGTATGCACATTACAATCGTTGGAAGCTTTAATGAGGATACGGTGATTCAACTACTCGAAAAGTATGTGGCGGGTTTACCTGCTAGTCAACCTAGAAACTTCACTGATAACAAAGTGCGTCCCTTTAAAGGCCAAAATGATTTTCAGTTTAAAAAAGGAAAAGAAGATAAAAGTTTAATTCTTGGAATCTATCACGGTGAAGTTCCTTATAATGAAAATACACTACTCCAGTTGGAGGGATTAAGCGAGGTGATGAATATTACTATCATTGAAGAAATGCGTGAAAAAATCCAAGGGATTTATGGGGGAGGAACACAAGTACAACTTTCTAAATTCCCGATTGGTAATTATCAATTTGTTTTGCAACTGCCTTGCGGTCCAGCAAAAGTTGATACATTAGTCAAAACGTATCGCACACAACTGGAGCAGCTTGCAAAAAATGGCGTAGATACTGGTTATATATCAAAAGTTAAAAAGGCCTGGATCGAAAAATATCGTGTAGATAGTAAGAAAAATGAATTTTGGTTAACGGCGCTAGAGGATATTCACATGGGTGAACGTTCGGCAGAGCGTCTTATTAATGCTGAAAAATATTTTAATGCTTTTTCTGTGAACGACGTAAAAAAAGCAGCGAATCTTTTAATAAATGCAAAGGGTAAAATGATTGCAGTGCAAATGCCTGCAGAAACAAAAACGGAAACCAAAACAGAATCAAAAGGGTTTTAAATAAAAGAGGCGGCTGGCTATCGATTTCTGCGCGTCTATAATTGTTTCACTTTATATCATCAAAAGTTAAACAAAATAGGGGAGCCTCCAAATAATGAGGTTTAATAATTTTACTTCTGAAAATCAACTTGTTATGTAAGAATTGTGCTATTATTTTTTTGCTTACCTTCAAAAAAACCAATAAATGGGCCCATCAGGGGAACCTAAAAAGCTGATTTCCGTCATAGCGGCCTCCTCTGTCGGCACCTTGATAGAATGGTATGATTTCTACATTTTTGGCAGTTTAGCAGCAGTGATTGCCACCAAGTTCTTTCCTGCTGGAAACCCAACGCTGGCCTTATTATCTACGCTTGCCACATTTGCTGCGGGGTTTGTGGTGAGGCCGTTCGGTGCTCTCTTTTTTGGAAGGCTGGGGGATCTGGTTGGGCGTAAGTATACTTTTTTATTGACGCTGGTGTTGATGGGTCTATCTACATTTTTAATTGGCTGTATTCCGTCTTATGAAACAATAGGTTTCCTAGCTCCTGTACTCGTATTAATTCTTCGTTTATTACAAGGGTTAGCATTAGGAGGTGAATATGGTGGAGCTGCTACTTATGTTGCAGAACATGCGCCCGTTGGTAAAAGAGGTTTTTGGACATCCTGGATTCAAACCACTGCCACAGCAGGTTTGTTTTTGTCGTTGCTAGTAATAATTACTGTGAAAAATAATTTATCCGCAGAAGAATTTGCGGACTGGGGTTGGAGAATTCCTTTTTGGATCTCAATTATCATGGTAGGGGTTTCAATATTGATTCGGTTGCAGATGCAAGAGTCACCTCTTTTTGCTGCTGCAAAAAAAGCAGGGACTGTTTCTACTCACCCATTACGAGATAGTTTTGCCAATAGGTACAATTTTAAATTCGTATTACTAGCACTGCTTGGAGCTACCATGGGGCAGGGCGTAGTTTGGTATACCGGCCAGTTTTATGCACTTAGCTTTTTGCAGAATACGTTAAAAATTGATGTAGCACAGGCAAGCCAACTAATCATGATCGCTCTTTTATTCGCTACACCATTTTTTGTTTTTTTTGGATGGCTATCTGATCAAATTGGTAGAAAGTGGATCATGCTTACGGGCATGCTCTTAGCGGTGATTTGTTATCGACCGCTTTATAGTGCTATGTATGAAATTGGGATTAGTGCTGGCAATGGTGAAATACAACCTGGCCTATTATTGAATGATTTTCAGTTTTGGAAAATGGTTCTTCTTGTATTTATTCAGGTATTATTCGTAACAATGGTCTATGGACCTATAGCTGCATTTTTAGTTGAACTTTTTCCAACTCGGATTCGCTATACTTCGATGTCATTACCTTATCATGTTGGAAATGGAATTTTTGGGGGGCTACTACCTGCCATTGCTACTTACTTGTCTACACGGGCAATACAAATGAATGATGTGGCCATTAAAAATGGGGTGACACCAACCTATGAAGAGCCTTATTTAGAAGGACTTTGGTATCCCATCGTTATAGCAGGAATTAGTTTTATAATAGGAGCACTCTATATTAAAGAAAGAAAAAATCTAACTGAGTAATTTATGAATCAGCTAAAAAAATACCTGGGTATAGTTTGGATCATAGTGGGATTAGCGGCTGGCTATTATTTATTGATCTCTCAAGCAATCCCAAAATTTACAAGCGCTCAGGCAGAAGATAGAATACCGGCCATTATTTATGCATTTATTTTAACTCCACTTATTGTAGGTAGTTTTTTGATTTTTGGATTCTATGCATTAAAGGGCGAGTATGATGAGACCGATTGAGTAATTTTGCAACATGAATGAATCCCTCGCTCGCTATTGGTATCTAGTGCAACAAGTGGGAAGTCGCTATTACTTGGTGGCTGGTTTTGCTTTTCTATTGTTTTATATTTTGCGGAGATCCTCCATGCAGCATAAAAAGATTCAATTAAAATTTCCCGCTAATAAGGATTATCTCCGAGAAATCTTTTACTCCTCTTTTACGATTTTACTTTTTGCATTGATACCTGCGTTGATCGTGTTTAATCCAGCCGTTCGCCCCTTCACCCAATTATATGCCACTGTTGCCGAACGAGGTTGGTTTTATTATATAGGGCTCTTTCCGGTTTTATTCTTTATTCATGATACCTATTTTTATTGGATTCATCGATTGATGCATCAACCTCGTTTATTCAAATGGTTTCATCTGATTCATCATCGCTCTACTAATCCTTCCCCATGGGCAGCCTATGCGTTTCATCCGTTGGAAGCGGTATTGGAAGTAGGGATATTTGCTTTATTTCTTTTTCTTTTTCCCATTCATCGCACGCATTTAATTATTTTTTTCATTTTGTCTATTATTTATAATGTATACGGTCATTTAGGGTGGGAGCTGTATCCTAAAGGATTTCAAAAAACCTGGATCGGGAAATGGATCAATACTTCTATCTCTCACAACCAGCATCATAAATACTTTACTGGCAATTATGGGTTGTATTTTTTGTTTTGGGATCGCTGGATGGGAACATTGCGTCCGGAATACGACTCTTCTTTTGATGAGGTGACCTCACGATAATTCAGTTAACTTGTTTTCATATGCAAAAGACTGCGCCTGCTTTGCCTCATCTCCGCTCGCAATTTTTATTGCGGCCCGATATCACTTATTTAAACTTTGGTTCTTTTGGGGCTTGTCCCAAACCTATTTTTGAGCGTTATCAGCAATATCAACTGGAGTTGGAACAAGAGCCAGTGCAATTTATTGTTCAAACAGGTTTAGATTATCTGGCAACATCGCGTAAGGCACTAGCAACTTATTTACATGCGGATGCAGACGATTTGGTTTATGTGATCAATCCATCTCATGCTGTTAACATTGTTGCAAAAAGCTTATCACTTAAACCTGGTGATGAAGTATTAACAAGCAATTGGGAATATGGAGCCTGTGACAGAACCTGGCAATATTATTGTGATAAATCTGGTGCGTCTTATATTAAGCAGCCTATTCAATTACCTATTGAAAGTGCTGAGGATTTTGTTGCTCAATTTTTAAAAGGGATTTCAGATAAAACAAAGTTGATTTTTCTTAGTCACATCACTAGTAGTACTGCGTTACGATTTCCTGTAGAGTCAATTATAAAGGAAGCTACTAAAAGAGGGATATTAACTTTTATTGATGGGGCACACGCGCCTGGACAAATACCGCTAGACTTAACTAGTATGGACGTAGATTTTTATACTGGGGCTTGTCATAAGTGGATGATGACACCAAAGGGGAGTAGTTTTTTATTTGCAAAGAAATCACAACAAAGCTTATTAGATCCATTAGTAATTAGTTGGGGATATAAAAGCGATCACCCTTCTCATTCACGCTTTTTAGATTATCATCAAACACAGGGGACCAGAGATTTTTCTGCTTTTTTATGTATTCCTGCGGCAATTGACTTTATGAAGCAGAATAATTGGGAGCAAGTATCTGCAGCTTGTAGAGCACTCGTGCTAGATAATGCGCCTCGCTTTTATGAATTACTGGGTACGAAGCCATTAGCTCCTTTGCGCGAGGAATTTATTTTACAATTATGTAGTTTTCAACTTCCTACTACCGATGCGGAGCGGATTAAGTCAATTTTATTCAATGAGTATAAAATTGAAGTGCCTGTTATGCGGCATGGTGATAAGGTTTTTTTAAGATACTCCATTCAGGCCTTTAACTCACAGGCTGATTTAGATCAGTTATATAATGCTCTTCTAGAAATTAAAAATCAGTTCTAAAATTCATCGTATTCGTAATTTTGTAGTCTTAATTATTAATTATGCGAGCTCTACTTTTATTGGCTCTATTTATTGTGACAACATCCTTCGCAACTAACATTGACCCTACCACTATTTTAGGAGTGTGGAAAACGGGAGAGGGAACAGCGCACATACAAATTGTGCAAAATGGAAGCACCTTTCAAGGTAAAATTATTTGGCTGAGAGATCCAATTGATCCCGTAACTGGAAAACCAAAGATAGACCAAAAGCATCCAGATACTAAAGTGCGCAATCGTCCAATCATTGGGTTAACAAATGTGTGGGGTTTTACGTATAAAGGCGATGGTGTATGGGAAGATGGGAAAATCTATGATCCCAAAAATGGTAAAACCTATGATTGTGTTATCAAGCTTAAAGATAATAATACTATAAGTGTCCGTGGATACATCGGGGTTACATTAATCGGACGTACCGATTTATGGACGCGACAAGGTAATTGATCAATTATTTAAGAAGTTTTCATAGAGGATATTTAGCGCGCTACTTATAATCGTTGGATATCCCTCTTTATAAACTATTTTACTTCCATTACAAATTACTACCAATCCAAATTTCTGTTTTGGGTTAAAAAAGAAGGCACTGTTTAATCCATATGCTGAACCGGTATGGCCAGTTAGCTCAACTCCTGGTATTAGTTTATTCGTTTTCCATAGGGCTAATCCATACTGATCATTGCCATCGGCTGACAAAGGAGTTTGCATTAGTTGTGAAGTTTTTTTACGTAGAATTCTTCCTCCTGCATATTTGCCATGTCTGCTATGCATAATCATATACCTTGCCAGCCCCGGGGCAGCTATTTTCATTCCTCCTGTTGGTGAAAAGATAGGGGTGCTTCTGCCCATTTTATAATTCACTAGCTCTGTGCTCTTAGATGAATATGCTCCGGGATTGGGGGTGAATTTTCCCTCTTTTCCATTGAACTCATAGAGCATGGCAAATTTTGTCTGATCAAGTGAGTCAATGTTGTAGCCTCCTTCTATGCCAAGGGGGCTTAAAATTTGTTTTTTTATGTATGAGTCGAAACGTTCTCCAGTTATCCGCTCTAGAATAGTCCCTGCCATATTAAAATTCAAATTACAATATTGATAACCTTCTCCAGGCGCATAGGTATTGTAACATTTTTGATAATTATTATTATTAGTTGATGGGTCTACTACATCTAAATTAAAGTAGCCCTGGCTATCATTTAAAGAAGATCGATGCGATAATAACATACGCAGGGTAATCACTTTTTCCGGGTGGTTGGGGTTTCGAACTGTAAATCCAATCAAATTACTTACGTCGTCATCTAGCGAAATAAGTTTCTTTTCAACTAATTGTAAAAGTGCTGTGGCTGTGAATGATTTTGAAATGGAAGCGATTCGAAAGAGGTTATCATTTTGAAGTAGTTTGTTTTCCTCTTTGTTTTGATATCCAAAAGAGTGCGTATAAATGATTTTATTATTTTTTACAACTGCTACGGATAGACCTACTGCGGGATAGGAGTTTATAATTCCTTCTAGTTTTTGCTCAATTGACAATTCTTGTGCATGTGCATGAAACGCAAATACTATTAGTAACAGTAAACTTTGGATATTTCTCATCTTTATTTAGTTTGTTGAGATGCGAATTGGCGGATGCCCTCTACTAAAATGTCTAAGTCTTTTGTTGTGGTATATACATTCGGGGTGATTCGAACTCCTTTGATATTTTCCCATTCTATTCCTACTGCGTGTATTTTATACTTATCTAGTAAAAATGAGTCGAGTTCACCAGGCTTTTTTCCTGCTATAGCAACATTTCCAATGGCGCATCCCCATTTGGGATCCAGTGATGTATTTAGGTTTACCCCCGGAATGTTTTTTACTTTCTCCATCCAATAATTTTTGAGATGTTGCAATCGCTTTTGTTTTCTTTCTATTCCAATCATGTGATGAAAGTCAATGGCTTTACCGATTGCCTGCTCAATAAAGAATGGCCGCGTTCCCAGTGCTTCAAATTTTCTAATGTTTTCTTCTTGTGCATTTGGAGCTGCGAAAAGCGGATACAAGTTTTTAATTCTGTTTTGTTTTACGTATAGTAGGCCAGTGCCGATTGGTGCATAAAGCCATTTATGTAAACTGGCTGCAAAATAATCTGCCCCCAGTTCAGGTATTTTAAAATCAAAATGTGCAAAGCTATGCGCCCCATCTACAATTACTTGTATTCCTCTTCTATGTGCTTCATCAGCAATTTTTCGAACGGGAATGATTTGCCCGTTCCAGTTAATTATATGAGTGATGTGTACTACTTTAGTTTTAGGAGTGAATGCATTTACATATTGTTGAACCATGTAGTCTTCGTCCTCACTAGGTAGTTCAAGGTTTATCCAAACCATTTTGATGCCATCCCTAAGTTCTCTTTGCTTATATGCATTGACCATGTTGGGATAATCTTGTTTTGCAGCTACAATTTCATCTCCTTTTTCCAACGTCAAACCAAAAATGACTGTTTCAAGCCCCTCTGATGAATTTCGATTAATAGCTATTTCTTCTTTACTACACCCGGCAATCTCAGCTAATCTCGCTCTTAGCGGCTCACGACCTTGATCTAGAATGCGCCACATATAATACGAGGGCGCTTCATTAGAATAATCATAATATCGTTTCATTGCTTCCTGAACTGAGCGGGGTGCAGGACTAACTCCACCATTATTAAGGTTTATAATTCCGGAAGAAACAGTGAAAGATTGTTGGATATAATACCAAAAATCTTCTTCAGTAGCTAATTGCTCTGCTGTTAAGTGCTCAACACTATTAAGCGCGCTTTCTAAATTGTTTGCCCAAGATTTAGCAGCAAAAAAACCAAATAGGTTAGTTGCCGAAAGTAAACCAGCCTTTCGTAAAAATTCACCACGAGAATTTCTTTTCATACTAATTATTTTGCTGCCTGATAGATTTCTTCTATCAACGAAGCCAACTTTCTGTCTTTATCAGTTATGATATTTCCTGCATCATGCGTACTTAACCAGATTTCAACTACATTCCACACATTTGTCCATTTAGGATGGTGGTCATTTTTTTCTGCAGCTAGTGCAACTCGGCTCATAAAGCCAAAGGCGCTGTTGAAATTCTTGAATTCAAACTTTTGATATAACTGATTATTGATCTCTTTCCACATACAATTAATAATAGTAGCCAAAAATGATATTCATTTCATCTTGACTGGTTAATCCAAATGCTACTGCAACTGAACTGGGATTATAATAAGTGACTTCAGACGTTAGTCCTTCTCCGGGCAATAGCACAATGGGAGTAGTAAATGATTTTACTAAGGGGTGTTCCCAGTCTGTATTGGTGTAAATGATTTCACCATTACGCGCTCCTCCATAGATCTTAATTACAAACTTTTCTCCGAGCTTGTGAAAATGTGAGGTGAGCATTACTACACGCGAAGTTGTTGGGAATGTGAAATTTTTACTAAATGTGCGACGTGTAAATGGGGGTATGTAAATGTCGAGATTATTCAGGTCTAACATTTTTACCTCGTTTTGAACAGAAGAGCGAGGAACGGTGTAGAAGTTTACATAGTTTCTGCCCTGTAAAACAAGGTTTGTTAAATTAAAATAATGTGCGTTTAAATCAATCGGCATATTTGGTTTAAACCGGATAGCAGCTCCGGCAGGAAGTGTAACGTCTGTGTTAACATCGGTGCCCCCTCCTAAAAAAATATGATTTTGCATTTCAAGCAAAGTGCTTTGATTGAGTACACCTGTCACCGGGTCTCTTAAATCTCTAAGCAAATTTTGTGCAGGTAAAAGCAACTCATTACGGAACGTATAGGCTACAAAGTGATGACTGTTCGCTGCACCTCTTAATTGAATTCTGTTTACGAAAACTGTATCACTATTTGGCGTGTTTTTTCTTACAAAAACCTCTCGTTCAAAATTTTTGGGAATATCAAAAGGATCAATAGTCATTTGAAATCCAGTGCCTGCAGCAGGAGGGGCTAGCGGTTCGATGCTAACTTGACAAGCCGAACTATCTTTTAAAATAGCGTCATCAACGCTGCTGCTTGTTTTACTGGCACCTGCAATGATCCAACGTTTTATAAATTCAACCTGTCCTCTGCTTAGCACTTTGCCGCCTAGTGGCATAGTTGCTCCTATATTTCCACTGTGATGACCCGTTTCGCATGTGATTTTGTGATATAAAAAGCTCTTATCAACTTCTCCTGGTTTTACGAGCATCCAACCATTAGCAATCGCGCTCGCATTTTGTGGTGCTTTATTGATTAATGCATCATAGCTATTGCCAATAGATAGTAGTAGTTTATGTTGTGCATAGCTGGCGTCTCCTGTAGATGAATGACAACCCGAATTTGCGCAATTTGTAGTTAAAATCTCGTCCTGAATGATTTCAAAATCTGGTCTTCCTGATTCTTTTTTGCAACTGAATAGTTGCAAAGCGCATAAAAGACCTACTAATATGTTTAGCTGGAAGCGAGTGAATAGATTCATATAAGTAACATTTTATTAATGAAAGTTACTTAAATCTGAAATTTTAATCTGAATTTATTCTGGATACTTTTTAGGAATTTCTTTGATTATTTCAAAATAAGTAACCTTAAACCGCTTTCCCTCAATCCTTCCCTGAACTTTTGCTTTTTTTATCGCGTTACAAAATCCGTCATCTGCATGTGCATCGCCATGATCATCGATTTTTGTACCCTCTACTAAGTAAAATTTATCATCCATTTTAATGGCAAGGGGACATCCTGGAGCTTTCATTTTAAAGTTACAGGTACCACAACTGGCTAAGACATCAAAAGTTTTTTTATTTGGGTCTAGCTTTAATGGTTTTGGGCTTTCTTGTGCATTGAGCGAAAGGCTTGCAATGCTGAGTAGTAGGAATAATAATTGTTTCATAGTTGGCTTAATTAACGTTTTTGATTAGCGATACATTGGCTAAAAATAGTCTTTATATATCCTTAATTTATATAAATCCATAGGTACTAAGAAAAATATGAGGATGAAAATTGTTGACAGTATTGCTTAATCAAATTACGTACTCTCGCAAATTCACTTTTAATTTCTTCCTGTGTTCCGGTGGCTTTTGCAGGGTCAGGAAAGTTATGATGTAATTTGATAGCTGACGTAGGAAATACAGGACATCTCTCGTTTGCGTTATCACATACAGTAATTACATAATCAAACTGAGTCCTAGTGTATTCACTAATGTTATTTGATGTGTAGTGGCTAATATCGATACCATCTTCAAGCATAGTTGCAATTGCATTAGGATTGACGCCATGTGTTTCAACACCTGCACTATAGACATCGGCTTTACCTGCAAGAAATTTATTTAAGTAACCATGTGCAATTTGACTACGACAAGAATTGCCTGTGCACAAAACAAGTACTTTTTTATTCATAGTTAGTTATTAGAAAGGATCAGACCATTTTTCGTCAGTGTATACAGCAGTTCCACTTAACGTTTTTAAAAATGCAATCACTGCATCTACTTCTTGTTGGTTTAGATTTAAATTTTGTCCAAAACCGTTAGGGCGTAGCCGTTGGTCTAGTCTGGTATTACCTGGTGCTTGCACAATCTGGCCATAATGTCCTATAACTGCTTGCAGTGTTTTTATTACGCCTGTGTGCATGAGGGGCCCATTTAGATTACCACTGACGCCCACTAAATCTCTGAGGGTAGGCGCTTTTGTATTATTTATATCAATTCCTGTTCCATTTAGTACCCCAACAATTCCGTTATTTCCGGAATTAGGATCTATTGAAAATTCTGGTGGAGCATGACAGCCGGCACATCCTAACCCCCCTCCTACACGAACACCTTGTGGATCAAATTGCGGAGGAATTAGAAACAAGTTCTTCCCTAAATTTTCCTGTTGCGTGTAGTTTGTAAAGGGTTGTTGGTCTTGTGGTGTTTGTGCTCGGCCTATATCATAGCGAGAGTCAAATGACTGGATACTGCGAACAAATTGGGAAAGACATTCTTGCAAGCGCGCCTCAGTTACAGTTGTATTTCCATATACAAATTTGAAAAGTTCATTGTAGTAGTTGATCCCTTGAATTTTTGCCAGCATAGTGCTAATTCCGGGGCGGCCATTTTGTCCACTAAATCCCATTTCTGCATGATCTTGAATGGGTTTTGTAGATTGTTCTTCTAATGTAGCAGCTCGTTCATCCCAGAAAAATTTTGCTTCATTGCTAAAGCGGGCATTAATCAATCGCATTGAATGACGGGCAGTACGACCATTTTCTACGCCTAAACTTGCAAGTGCGGTATCTCCAAAAGCAAACTTTTGAATATGACAACTTCCGCAGGCAACAGTATTATTGATGCTAAGCTGTTTATCGTAAAAAAGCACTCTTCCTAAAGTTGCCTTGGCATTGGTTATTGTGTTAGATCCGGTATTATCTTTTGTGATGTAAGTAGGTTTACTCTGGTTGGCATAATTTGCCAAATTAGCGGGGTCTATTCTTGTTCCAAACTTTTCTTTAATGGCTGTAAAGGAAGTAGTATCTGCAGTGTTTTTCTTACAACCATAGCCATTGAAAACAAGTGATAGTAAAGCTGAAAAGATCAAGAAATTACTTACATGCTTCATAATCGGTATTTAATTCCAGCTATGATGATAAAATAGTTCAGAAGTTTAGTTTAGCAAGCTACTAAAATTATGGGTTTACTCCCTTAACTTTAAATGGGCTATAAAATTACTTGCTTATGCGCCTTAATTTACAATTTCTCAAACGCTTCATACTTGCTACTGCGGTTTATTTACTCTCTTATCAGGTAAATGCGCAATCAAGACTTTTTAATGGGTTTGATTTAACAGGTTGGCAAATCAATGGTACTGAAAAGTGGTATGTAGCAGATGGCGAGTTGATTTGTGAGAGTGGCCCGGATAAGGAGTATGGGTATCTCACTACAGACAAGTATTACAAGAATTTTATTTTAAAGCTTGAATTCAAACAAGAGGCAAATGGAAATAGTGGTGTTTTTTTTAGATCGACAGTAAAGGGAACGGTCGTAAAAGGATGGCAGGTAGAGGTAGCTCCTGCCGGGCAGCATACGGGGGGTATTTATGAATCCTATGGCCGCGGTTGGTTGATCAAACCGGATGCAGCCAGCGAAAAATATCTGAAGATGGGGGAATGGAATAAACTGAAAATACATGTAGAGGGAGATCGAGTAGTTACCTTTTTGAATGGGCATCAAATGGTAAGTATAAAAGATGAAAAAATTGGGAAAGGCGAAGGCGGAATTGCGCTACAAATTCACTCGGGTGGTGGAATTAAAGTTCGTTGGAGAAATATTAAATTAAACGAGTTGTAAAATGGTACGTGTAATTATTATTTCGATTTTTTCTTTATTCATGCTGAGTGGATGTAAATCGTCTCGTTCACATGCTGATAAAGGGTGGATTACTTTGTTTGATGGAAGTTCTTTGGCTGGTTGGCGAGCTTACAATGGAAAAGGTCTTCCGCCAGGCTGGGGAATTGTAAATGGAGAAATGACATTTAGCACTAAAATGATTTTGGAAAAGGACTATGATTATAAAGGAAGTCGTGATATTATTTATGGGGCAAGAGAGTTTGATAATTTTGAATTAATGGTAGAATGGAAAATTCCTCCAGGTGGCAACAGCGGAATCTTTTATCACATTGTAGAAGGGTACAGAGGAATTCCAGAAGTGTCTCCTGAGTACCAGCTGATTGATGATGAGCATTATACAGATTTTCATGATATCACTGCTTATAATAAAAGTATTGGCGTAACTGTCAACCCTCATTTATTACAGCCCTTACAGTCAACAGGTGCAGATTATGCAATGTATGCACCTGATATAAAACAAAAAGTATTGCACCCAGCAGGGGAGTGGAATACCACTCGAATTATATTCACTGAAAAGGAAGTACAGCATTGGTTAAACGGGAAATTGATTGTTCGGTTTGAACCCTGGTCTGCTGATTGGCAAAACAAAAAAACAAGTGGTAAATGGAACTTGGCACCTGATTATGGGAAATTCAAAAAAGGATATATCGGATTTCAGGATCACGGAAGTTCTTTGTGGTTTCGCAATATCAAAATAAAGCCGCTTTAATATGAACAAGAGAGAGTTTTTCAAATTAACAACCTTAGCGATGGGCGCTTCTATTCTTCCAATGTCAAATTTGTGGTCTGCCACAAACAAAAAACGATTTATTCGCACTGCACATATTGGTGTGGGTAATATGGGATTAGAAGATTTGAAGGCAATTTCTTCGCACGAAAACGTACGCGTGACAGCTTTATGTGATGTTGATGCAGAATATTTAAAAGCGGCGCATCAACTTTTTCCTGATGCAAAAATATTTAGTGATTACAGAGAGCTATTTAAAAAGATGCATAAAAAAATTGATGCTGTTGTTGTCTCTACTCCAGATCATACCCATGCTCCTGCTTCGTTAATGGCTATGGATTATCGTAAAGCGGTTTACTGCCAAAAGCCTTTGACGCATTATGTAGCCGAATCAAGAGAAATGCGTCGTGTTGCGCAGCAAAAAGGCGTTGTTACCCAAATGGGAATTCAAGTGCATTCTTTTTATGACTACAAGTTGGCCACCTTATTAATTCGTGGAGGAATTATTGGAAAAGTTAGTAAAGTGATTGCCTGGTCAAACAAAAATTGGGGGTTTGATGGAAAGCCTCCTGCGTCTGCAGATCCTATCCCTGAAAGATTAAACTGGAATTTATGGTTGGGCACTTCTGCTGAAAGGCCTTATAACAAAGGGTATTATCATCCGGGGAACTGGCGCAAGCTTATGGATTATGGTTGTGCTACATTGGGAGACATGGGGGTTCATATTTTTGATACTCCTTATAATGCGCTCGAATTAGGAGTACCCAATACCATTACAAATCATTGTCGACCTACTACGGGATATGGATATCCCGAACGAAATATTGTTCATTATACATTTGATGGAACTCGTTACACGACACCTGAATTTGAGTGGGTATGGTACGATGGAGTGGCTGGCCCCGATAAAACAATGGAACTAAGTTTACCAAGCGATGCTAGTCTGCCTGACCAAGGTGCAATGTTCATTGGTGAAAATGGTAAAAGACTACTATTACCACACTTTATGCAACTTCCGCAGTTGATTGTTAATGGAGCATATGTCGATTATTCTATTGCGCAATTTGATACGACACAAAGTTTAGGAGAGCCTGTTCGTGACTATGGAAAAGAGTCTCCACGACATTATCATGAATTTATTGATGCCTGTCTAGGGAAGTCTACATGCTCGGCCCCCTTTGAGTATGCTTCTAAATTAACAGAGACAATTTTACTGGGGGTAATTGCTGGACGATTTGCAGGTCAGACACTTCATTATGATAAAGAGAAATCTTTGTTCAAAGAGGCCGACGCAAATAATTATTTGACCGGCGATTATCGCTTGTTTTAATAAGTTATGGGAGCAGGACTTTTTTTCTTTTAAGTTTCTGGTAGTCTAAAAAATAGACAAGTCGTGCTGTTATTTCTTTTCCTTGCGGGATTTGAAAAACCTGTCTTAAGTTCTTTCCATAATTGGTAAAAGCAGTGCCATCAATAGCGTAATCTAATGGCATCCAGTTTTTCCATCCAATAATTAGACGACTACCATACTTGAAATCCCACGTGTAAAAAACATCGAGATTGTAAGCGTTATAATTATTATCAACTCCTGGAATAAATGCTCTGTTTATCCAATTACCATCTGCATCTACATTAAAGAATTTTTCATAGGTAACACGACTCCAATAATGTCTTGCTCGTAGGGTTAAAAACATTCTCGGTGTAAAGTTTAAAAGGCCTGTTAAAAGAGTCGTTTGTTCAAATACATCTCGCCAACCAATAATGGGCTCTCCATTTGTCTCTCTTCTGAATGCGTATCCCACATTTCCTTGATCACTCTTACTTTCACTATTTAAGGTAAGACTCAACCAGTTGGTAAAGCGGAATCGAAAAGTAAACTCATATCGTAGGAATGCAGCATTTTCAAATGCTGGCGTCGAAGCATAACCTCCCTCCAGCCCTACATAGAATCTTTTTCTGCTGTCTGAGCTACCATTGAATCCTATATAATGCCAAGGCATTGTTTTGACAACTCTTCCTGGTGTTCTAAGTTCAAAAAAATCATTTTGCCAGATTGGTTTAGCTAGATATTGAATATTTAAATCCCAGAAGTTTCTTAGAAAGTAGAATGCCGAAGCTGCAATTTCAAGTTCTCGCCAAGCAAAGGGTTTGTATAGGTAAGAATTGGTAGCTCGGACATTGTATCTGTAACTTAAGAAGTTTTTAGTAGGAGTGAATTGATTATAGCTGGCATTAAAAATGGTATTCACTTCATTTGGGGCTTGTAAAAAGCCTAAATCATTGGGGTCATATCGATCTGATTCTACACTTTGTGTTAACCCATATTGTATTTTTCCGCTTACCTTTCTAAAACTGAGTCTTGTAGTAAAACCGTTATAAGGATTCTGACTTTGTATTGCACTGTATCTTGCTGTTCCTGCTATCGAGTAGCGATTATTTTTATCAAATAACGAAAAATCCAATGCAGACACATTTGCATCTCGTGCATTACCACTTCTAATCACATTTGTATTTGTAAAAGTGATAGAGGAACGACCTTTGAGTGCCTGATCAAGAACAATCAAATTATAGTTTGTCAATGGTTCGGTTTCAATAGTCTCTCTTTTTCCGGTCTGTATATTTTCTATAGTGGCGTTCATGGGGGCGCTTACTGCATTAAATACACCAATGCCTAAATTATTTTTATTGCGTCCAGAAAACTTTGATGCATTAATAAGCTGCGTGAGACCCGGATTATTGATAATTCGCAAGGAAGGGTCGTTGGCAACTCTGTTTTTAATAGACCAATAGCCACGAGGTGTGAGGCCAATTCTTCGGCTGTAAAATAAACCTGCCTTGTTGAATAATTCTGTTCCTTCTGTAAAGAATGGTCTATTCTCTTGAAATCTTACCTCAAAGGGAGACAGATTCAAAATCACGTTGTCAGATATTACTTGTCCAAAATCTGGAATGAGCGTGGCGTCTAGGGTGAAACTTTCATTGATCCCCCATTTTACGTCCATTCCTCCATTTCGTAGTTTTTCGCGTACGTTGCCTTTGGTAGTGGGGGTTGTTCGTAGGCCGGTCGTTACATAGGGCAAAAAAGATAATCGTAACGGGGGCTCTATGCCTGAAATGCCTTCTAAATCGCCAAATTGATTTACAAATCCGGCTTCGTTGGGATCGATAGAGTTCCAATAACTGCTCTCGTTTGTACCTCTGCTGAAGCGTTGAAAATTTACACCCCATGTTTGTTTTTCAGTTTTTGAAAAACGAAGGGAAATGTAGGGTATACGCATTTCCAGCGTCCATCCGTCACTTGTTAATTGTACATTGCTTTCCCAAACGGCATCCCAGCTGTAATCACTTGGAGGGCCAAATTGACTTTGTATGTTCGGCGAAATTCGGCCATCAGACTGTACGTTACGGCTTGTTACTACAAACTGAAATCCATTTTGATTATCGTTGTATGTATCCAGAAATACAGAAAAATAGTCTACATCCTGACGCTGTTCGCCGTCTCGTGCAGTTAGTTGTTTACGAATACTGCGAGGTTGATCTGTTAATTTAGCTGCTATATACATCGCTGCGTCATCGTATAATACCCAAACCTCCGTTTTCAATTTTGCTGGTTTTCCAAAGTCTGGAGAATTGATGATGAAGCCTGAAACTGGGGTTACTTGATTCCAAACACTGTCTGTGATTTTTCCATCAATCTTAGGTGCCGTTTGTGTACGGGCAGTCTGCATTTTTCGTAACGACAACGCAGGTTGTGCTAAGCAGGCAGTTGATAGAAAAAGGCTTATTAAAAGTAGGGGGGTATTAATTCTCATTAGCCCGCAAAAGTCATCTAAATGCAGGTCTATTCAAAATATTTTCGATAAGCGGTAAAATAGGTTTATTTCTCGTGAATCTACCTAGGGTATTGGTTTAAAAAGCTTTTTGGTTTGGTTGACCCCTAGCAGGATAATTATAATTCCACAAGCTATTGATAGGTAAGCGATACTTGGAAAGTCATCGAGTCTTTTTGAGTAAATTCCATAAAATGCCCAGGCTGCAGCTATCGATAAAAATGGATTTTTTGTTTTGTTTATTACCCAGGCCACAATTGCTGTTCCTGCTGTAATAATAATCATTGAAATTGTTTGTTGAATTGCAGTACTCATATTCAGTTCTATTGATTGCAAAAATGTGGTCACGTTTGCAATCGTTGCTATACAGATCCATCCTAAATATATTCCAAATGGAACTTTGAGTAACCATTGTTTTTGATCTTGCAGTTTATAATTGATTACGCCAAGACAGCCTAGCAGGCCTATCATTACAAGTAGTGAAATTCCAATAAACTCAAATTGCCAAAAAAGTATCCAGCTAAAATTAAGTACACATGAAATAAAAAATAATGGAGTATTTAATATGGGGTGATTCAATTTTTTACTGAATTGAAAAATTAGAAGAACCGTTAAGAGAACATAAATTAAGCTCCAAATTGCAAAGGTTTGGTTTGATGGGGTAAAAAGATTGCTGTATTTGTCTGAAAGTTCCCGGATTGATTTTCCGCCAAGCCCTCCAGTGACCGATTTGAAATTTATATAGAGGCAGAGCAGAAAAATTAGAATATTTAATATCGGGTAGATTTTGGTTTTTAACATGCTACTAAAGATAAATCAATCTGGTCTTTTTAAATATTAAACAACAGCTCAAGTTTAGAAAAAATTCCAGAAATTTGCGGCGACAAATGCATGCAATATGAAAAAAGCCATAATCACAGTCGCTAAAGGAGATGGAATCGGCCCGGAAATAATGGACGCAACCTTGCGCGTCTTATTTGCAGCAGGTGCTGAATTGGAAACCGAAGAGATCGAAGTTGGGGAAAAAGTTTACTTATCTGGCAATACATCTGGAATTTCTCCTGAGGCATGGGAGACAATTCGTCGAAATAAAATATTTCTTAAAGCCCCTATTACTACGCCACAAGGGGGTGGCTATAAAAGCCTAAATGTTTCCACTCGCAAATTTTTAGGTCTTTATGCGAATGTTCGTCCTTGCCGAAGTCTTCATCCTTACGTTAGCACAAAGCATCCAGTAATGGATATTATGATCATTAGAGAGAATGAAGAAGATTTATATGCCGGCATTGAGCATCAACAAACTGATGAAGTAGTACAGTGTTTGAAATTGATTAGTCGCCCCGGTTGCGAAAAGATCATTCGTTACGCATTTGAATATGCGCGTCAGCAAAAACGCAAAAAAGTTACTTGCTTTAGTAAGGATAATATCATGAAACAAACAGATGGATTATTCCATCAGGTTTTTGATGAAGTTGCTAAAGAGTACCCTGAAATTGAAAATGAGCACTGGATTGTAGATATTGGAGCCGCAAAATTAGCTGACACACCAGAAGTATTTGATGTTATTGTGATGCCTAATTTATATGGAGATATTCTGAGTGATGTTGCTGCACAAATTACGGGTTCAGTTGGGCTGGGTGGATCATCAAATATTGGGGAGGAATGTGCTATGTTTGAAGCGATTCATGGTTCTGCGCCACCACTTGCCGGAAAGAATATTGCAAATCCCTCAGGTTTGTTACAAGGTGCTGTTATGATGTTGAATCATATTAGTCAAACTGCGATTGCTCAAAAAATTCAGAATGCCTGGTTAGCAACGTTGGAAGAAGGAATTCACACTGCGGATATTTACAAAGGTGGGTTTAGCAAAAAACAAGTTGGAACAAAGGAGTTTGCTGATGCTGTTATTTCCAATTTAGGAAAGACGCCAAAATTATTTCAAGTTGTATCCTATGCTGGCGCTGGAGCTTTACAACTTCCATCTTACAAACGCAAAAAGCCAGCTGAAAAAAAATTAGTAGGTGTTGACTTATTTGTTCACTGGACCGGATCAGATCCGAATGAGTTGGCGCAAAAGATTAAGACTATTGAAACAAAAGAAGCTAGTCTTTCAATGATTACCAACCGAGGAATAAAAGTTTGGCCAGATGGATTTAGTGAAACCTTTTGTACAGATCATTGGCGCTGCCGGTTCAAGGCGAGTGCCTATGACGAGTTAACTAAAGAGACTATTGTATCATTACTTACCAACGCAATAGGAGCGAGTATTGATACGATCAAGACTGAAAACCTATATGAGTTTGATGGTATTCCTCGCTTTTCGGTAGGGCAGGGGCAATAATTTAAAATATGAAATACCTTTTACCTTTTTTCATCGGGGCATTGTGTAACACAGTTGTACATGCTCAAGATACACTCCGCAATTCTTTAAAAAAGAATTCGCAGTCTGTTGCTATTGCTGATTCTATGGAAGTAGAGGAGGATACTGTAATAATTAGTGCAACGCGTTTAAGCAGATCAATCAATAATACCTCAACGAGAATTGAGGTTATTTCTGGCGAAGAATTGACGGAGAAAGGAAACATGAAACCAGGAGATATACGGATGATTTTAAATGAGAGTACAGGAATTCAAACACAACAAACATCTGCCACCTCTTATAATGCGGGAATCCGAATTCAAGGTTTAGAAGGGAGATATACGCAGTTATTACGCGATGGATATCCTTTATATTCTGGCTTTGCAGGGGGGCTTTCGCTTTTGCAAATTGCACCACTTGACCTAAAACAGGTTGAGGTAATAAAGGGGGCTGCTTCTACTTTGTATGGAGGAGGTGCCATTGCTGGTATTATAAATCTTGTTTCAAAAACACCTGGCAATGAGCCAGAGTATAAATTTCTTTCCAATTTTACTTCTGCAGGTGGCCTAGATATAAGTGGATTTTATAGTGAAAAATATGGTAAGATGGGATTAACTGTTTTTGGCTCTAGAAATAGTAATTCTCCATTTGATCCAGCTGCTATTGGTTTTACGGCCATTCCAAAGTTTGATAGGTACACGATTAATCCTCGCTTATTCCTTTATAATGCCAAAACTATTGCTGACTTTGGTGTTTCTTTCATCGGTGAAAAACGATTAGGAGGAAGTATTCCGTACATAAAAAATGGTGGAAATGGATTTTTTGAGTCTAACCGTTCTAATAGGATTACTACACAATTTGGACTTACTCATACCTTTAATGCTGCTACCAAGCTTTCTTTTAAAAATAGTGTAAGTCGATTTGAAAGATTACTTGCTATCCCATTTTATTCTTTTGATGCAACCCAGCTTTCTACCTTTTCTGAATTAACAGTTAATCACACTAGGGAAAAATCACAATTTGTTTTTGGCTCAAGTTTAGTAACAGAAAACTTTACAGAACAGCGACAATTGACATTCCCCGTAAGAGATTTTTATTATCGAACCATTGGTTTATTTGTACAGCATCTCTGGGACGTACATGATAAAGTCACATTAGAAAGTGGATTAAGGGGGGACTATATTAACCAGTTTGGTTTTGAGCTTCTTCCTCGTTTGTCATTGTTAATTCGGCCTTCTACTAAATTGACTACCCGTATTGGTGGAGGATTTGGTTATAAGCCCCCATCGCTATTTACAGAGGAAGCGGAGCGAAGACAATTTCAGAATGTACTCCCAATAGATCTACTCAATTCTAAGAATGAGCGGTCACTTGGTTTTAATTGGGACATTAATTACAGCACAATGGTAGGTGGAGTTAATTTCTCAATTAACCAATTATTTTACTTTACTCGGTTAAATCGCCCTCTAGTTTTAACTAGTATTACGGGGAATACCTATTCTTTCATAAATGGAGATGGCTACTTGAATACAAAGGGTATAGAAACAAATATTCGCTTTGTCATTGATGACTTTAAGCTATTTGTCGGCTATACTTATACTGACGTCACTACCTATCTTAACGGGTTGAAGTTTCCACTGCCATTAACAGCAAAACATCGTCTTAATAACGTACTAATGTATGAGATTGAGGATAAGCTAAAAATAGGAGTAGAGGCGTATTATTTTAGCAAGCAGCGGTTAAGTGATGGAAGTGAAGGACGATCTTATTGGATTACCGGATTGATGGCAGAGAAATTATGGGAAAAGTTCTCACTCTTTATCAATTTTGAAAACTTTTTGGATACTCGGCAGACTAAGTTTGGTTCTATTTATTCTGGCGCGATAACTAATCCTGTATTTAGGGATATCTATGCGCCACTCGACGGATTTGTAGTGAATGGTGGACTCAAAATAAATTTCTAATAAAGAATAGGAGTTAATATTTTTATTTCAGGTCCTTGTAAACAACTCCATCTTTCATTACCCATTTAATATTTTGTAATGATTTGATGTCTTTCGTAGGATCAGCGTGCAACGCAATTATATCTGCGTAAGCTCCAGGTATTATTTCTCCAGTTTTACCTTTCATATTAAGCAAGTTTTACGCCCGCTCTCATTGCTTTTTTAAATGTTAATTCAATTGATTTTTGAAAATATAAGTTTATGGGGCTGCCCCAAAAAAGTTCACTAAATTTATCAAAGTGGTATGTCTTTATTTAAATCATATTTTTTCAGGAGTCTTTTCTTTACTTTCCTGGTATTAAAATCAAATCAATCTTTTGCCCAACCAGCATGTATAACTAGCATTTCTTTTATGCAGGTTACTGGTGGAGTTGTGGTTATTCAAGCTAAACTCACCTCTCATCCTGATACGCTTCAATTTATTTTGGATACAGGGAGCAGCGGAATTTCACTCGACTCTTCTACGGTCCGTTTTCTTGGTCTTACCCCTATTTTTTCTGGTCAGCTCATTCGGGGGGTAGGGGGTATACGAGAGGTGCCGATACTTCGTAACCTCTCACTTATTTTTGGGGAGTTACAGGTCGATTCATTAGATTTTTATGTCAATGATTACTCAGTCCTGACTTCTGTTTATGGTGTTCGAATTGATGGAGTAATTGGGTATGCTTTACTAAGTCGTTATATTTTGACTGTTAATTATGAAACACAATTAATCGAATTTTTTAATCCTGGCACCTATTTATATCCTCGCAAAGGAACAATACTCACGCCGCAAATTAATCGATTACCTGCTAGTGTTGTGACTTTAAAAGATTTGAAAAAAACATCAATCCCGATGTTATTGGATATTGGAGCAGGGTTGAATCTTTTATTATCTCAGCGATTTGCGGAGTCAGATGGCGTGTTGGATACTGCTAGAAAAAGCTGGGTCACTTCGGGGGAAGGTATTGGGGGTCAAATTACGCTTCGTCTTACAATTTTGCCTTCATTTTGGATTGGCCCCTATAAGTTTAAAAAAATTCCGATTACTATTTTTGATGATCCTTATAATGTAACTAATTACCCAGTGTGGGGTGGTCTAATTGGAAATGATTTATTACGTCGATTTAATCTCGTTATAAACTATCCGAAAAATGAAATCCATATTTATCCTAATAAATTTTATCAAGAGCCATTTGACTACTCTTACAGTGGCATGGAATTGTATTTGATTGATGGGGTTGTACGAGTGGGGTTTTTAGCTCCTGCGTCACCAGCTGCACAGGCTGGTATTGAGTTAGGAGATGAAATCATCGCCATTAATAAGGTGGTTTCTGGAAGTTTGGATGCGTATAAGAGTGAATTAACGCACGCCGCAAAAAAACTATCCATCATCTATAAAAGAGGGAATCAAATAAAAGATGTCAAGGTTACGCTCCAGCGAATAAAGTAGATCGCTATTTATTTTTACAAATAATTTTGGAGAATTCCAAGCTAGCAATCCCACATTGGTCTGCAACCGCATTTCTTCATGAAGGTTGTATCCTTCAAATGCAAGCTCCAAATAACGTTCACGAGTGATTGCATTTTACTAATGTGCAATTAGCACTCGTCCTGTTGCTCGCGTACGGTCTGCTGCGTCCGTAACTCTGATCTGATAGATTCCATTAGCCGCATTTTGTAGGCCTACTTCTAAAAGCTGATATCTACTCCCAATCGTATATGATTTGCGGTATACAGCAGCTCCTTTGCTATCATAAATTGATAAGGTGAATCGATCTGTAGTTGCGCTATAATAGGAGACGTTAAAACGACCAGTTGTTGGACTCGGGAACACAAACAGTCTTGTTGTTGCTGAATCTCCTATAACTATTGCATCACTAGTGCTTGCACATGGAAGTTTGGGCGGTGTGTTCTGTACACGCAAGGTATAAGATCCTGTGGGATGTTTCAGCCCAATTGAGTCGATGTTATTGCTATTTTCTCCAGTCAGCGTAGATCCATTCAATAACCAAGTGTACAGGTAGCTCCCTGCCGGAGTAACTGTTGCATTAATAGCAGTGCGAAGTCCAGGATAGATTTTCAAATATGGTGATGCGCTTAATGTTGCAACAGGATTAGGCTCTACTGTTACAGTAGTAGCCGAAGAGGTTGCTGTGCATCCAAAACTATTCGTTACAGTTACCTGATAAGAGCCGCCCACGCCGGTTAAAACGGATTGAGAGGTAGAACCATTGCTCCAAAGCCAGCTTGAGCCTGTTGAGGCAGCAAGCATTACCTTGTCACCATCACAAATTGTTATAGGTGTCAATGCAGTGATAGTCGCAGTTGGAAGTGGGTTAACAGTTACAACTGTTGCAGCGGAAGTACTGGTACAGGGTCCGGTAGTAACAGTAACTGTATACGAACCAGAAGTATTTACATTTATTGATGAACTGGCTGCACCAGTATTCCATCTGTATGTAGTACCACTATTTGCCTGTAATGTTACACTACCCCCTTGGCAAAAAGTTATGGGTCCATTAGCAGTGATGCTGGCTGCGGGCACTGCGATAAGTTGCAATTGAACTGCAGTGCGGCTTGTACTTTCACAGCCTGATGCAGTTTCGCGCGCAGCTGCATAATAGGTAACAGAACCAATTGTACTTAGAGAAGGATCAGCTACTGTATTTCCGCCAGTGGCCGCATTATACCACACAATAGAGTATCCAGCTGAAACGCTTGCCGTTGCGGTTAGTCTGGGTGGGGTAGCACCTGAACATACTTGTTGAGATTGATTACCTCCACTCACTGGAGCAACAATAGAACTGTTTCCAACTCGTACAAAAAGTCGAACTGGAGGCGTTTGACAAGATCCATTTGAGGCATAAACAATTATATCGCCTGTAATATTACCTGAAGAATATAAAACTGAAATCGAATTAGTGCCCTGTCCAGTTATGATAGCAGCTCCAGCTGGGGCGGTCCAACTATAACTTTGTGCACCAACAACTGGATCAATCGAGTACGTATATTGTTGCGCGATATTACAAATGGATGATGATCCACTGATTGCTCCAGGTGTTCCCATATTTCCGCCTCCATTAGAAACTGTTACATTTACTGCATTTGCTCTTTCACTCGTAGACCCAGTGCTACTTTTTGCACGAATGGTAAACCACACACTTGCTCCAGGCGTAAGGCCTGTTACAGTGTAAGCTGTAGCAGTGATACCTGCAGCCTGTAATACAAATTGACCATTGGATGGATCGAGTCTATATAAATCATAACTAGCTGCATTAGGAACAGCATTCCAAGAGAGGTTTACTTCTCCTGCCGTGCAACTATTTCCATCTCCCATTAAGCCTGATACTTTTTCCATAATGTGAAAAACGGCATCACTCTGATCAGAATAAGATCCATTAGTAATGCGGATTAACGCCTGTGAAGTATGCACGCCTGAAGGAACACTCCAACTATATCGAGAAGTGCTTGCTGCAACTGAACTTGCAATGGGATTCCAAGTAACTCCATTATTGAGTGAGTATTCTAATGTGTGGGTTCCTGTCAACCCTTTGTTATTCCAAGTTATTAATTCGGTAGTCCCTGGTGTAAAATTCTCACCTCCATTGGGATAAATAATTTCTACTTGAGGTTGGTCAATTGTCCATGTTAGGGAGTACTCTTGCGCACTCGCTGTGGCAATGGAGGCGCCAGCAACACGAATTGTGTAAGTACCAGCTACTGGATTATTGATTGTAACTTGCTCAACATTACTCACGATATCTACTCCTGTAGTAGCTGGATTTCCAGGATTATTCTTGTCTAGTATCCAAGGCAAATAAGTTGTTGATCCGTTCAAAACAGTAAGATCAAGGTTATTCACTAAGGGTGTTGCTGCATTAGCAGTTCCTGCTGGGTCATTCCAAACCAACATCACATTTACTTTTACTGTGCCAGTAGGGACAGTTATTGTAATATCTCTGGTCGCTGCATTAGCGATAGTATTTATTGCATATCGATTGTCTTCTAGTACACGCACACCTTCTAACACATCAATACGGCCATATCCAAATTTATAATCTGGGCCTACATTGCCTAAATCTTGAGCTGTATTTAGTACTGCATTTTTTATCAATGCAGAAATTGGACTGTTGTTATTATTTAGTTGACGGTAACGCTGTATCAGCAAAGAAACGGACCCGGCTACTCCTGGTGTTGCCATAGAAGTTCCAGACATGTACGTATAGCTATTGCCTGGTATGGTTGTTGAAAAAACATTATTTCCCATGGAAGACACATCAGGTTTTACCCTGCCATCTTGCACGGGGCCAAAACTGCTAAATGAGGTCATGCCATCTGTTGAAGTTAAAGCGGCAATTAGGATATTATTTTTAGCTGATTTACCACTTCCGGTAATTGTATACCAACCACCTGTACATGATGTTTGTGAGTTGCCTGCAGAGTGAATATGTAAATGATTAGGAAAATTATTTAGATTCAAATCCGTAGAGCGACTTGTTGCCGAATAGGCAATACTCGCTCCATTGATACCACAAGTAGCACTACCTCCATAGGAGTGACTGCTCACAGATAAATTATACGTAGGGATTGCGCTGGCTATCTCGGCTGGAACATTCCCGTTAAAATCCCAGGAGAACAGATTAGCATTGGGGGCCATCCCGCGTGCAAAAGGGTCAATTAATCCCCTCCCCAGAATCGTGCCTGCGCAATGAGTAGAATGCGCACTGGCTGCTACATTTTCAACTTGCAAGACTCTGCCTACTGGAAAAAAATCAGTATGTGTTCCAATTGCACCTCCATCCCAAATGCCAACTTGAACACCATCTCCTTTTAAATTTCTAGGGCCATCGCTAATCACATTTACACGGTGCTGCGTTCGGCCTGGTAAATTTTCATCTCTATTGGGCTCATCAATAAAATCAACCCACTGTATAAAAGGAAGACGTACAAGTTCCGGAACACGAAAAGCCGGGACACGAAGGGTAAAGCTTCGAAAATTGGGCTGCTCCTCAAGTATAATTATGCCCAATGAATTGAAAGAGTTTGCTAATGCACTCGACTCGAATTGCGTGATCGTTTGAACAGTAATGTCAGCAAACCCTTTTACGATACTTGCATGTTCTGGGATCTTATTGAGACGTACAGCAGTACTTGACTTTTGTTCGGCTGCCAAGGGAAATACTGCTCGAACGGTAAGTTCATTAAGTTTTTTCCAATTTATCAAGCGGGGAATACGAGCTGTGTATGCATTCGAAGAGATGTAGTCAAAAAGTTCAATGGATAGTTGCGTTAAAGATTTTCGGATGTCTGAGTTTGGAATTGTTTCAAACTGGATAATAGCATAGTAGTGATCTTTAAAAAGCACATCATCAAGAGACGTTGCATTTACGGCCAATTGAGCTACATTTTTTTTCGGACTATAATCTCCACTTTGAAAATGTATGATTGTGTCTTTTTTTGTCTGCGCAATTGCATGGTGTTGAATCAGTGCAAAAGTTAGTAGTACTATCGAAAGTATACAGCGGTTAAACATACTGGGATGATTTACTGCAATGTAACTTTTATAGTTTAAAAAATAAAATGGGGTGTAACATTTATTTCCCCCTGCTGAATCTTATTGAATTAGCCGATTCTCCTGAAATGACTACTTATACTACTTTCCGGGTTAGTCCTTCCAAAAGCATTTGTGATATCTATTTTCATAAAGCTAACACATATCATAGTGAATTGATTAGCTGCGCTTCTATATTTAGTGTTGTCTAAAAAGATCGTGCAATTAGGATTCATCATTAAAAATTTATTATGAAAAATTTAAAAACTAAAAAATTGAATGTTCTTTCGTTTCTTTTTTCGCTAATCCTCTTTACGGCTTGTCAAAAAGAGATTCCAAAAATTGGTGCGGCAGATACCGAATTTGATCCGCCAGTTGTTTTCGTAGGCTCTGCCAATTCTGGAACCAGCTCTCAAATCATTTATGCTGGGCAAACAATAAATGCGGGAATTGTGTCATATAGCGATATTGATACAAATGGTGATCAGGTTGATGATGCATTAAAAGTTGAATTTCAGGCAACAGGCGGATGGCAATTTTCTGAAATCAACTTTTTTATTGGCAATTCTCTTTCTGAACTTCCTGTAAACAAGTCTGGGAATCCGATGCCGGGTCAATTTCCTTATAAATCTTATAATATTGTCGGACAAACCTCCTTCGTTTTTACAATTCCATTTTCAACACTTGGCTATGCTTGTCCATCAACAAATATGCGGAATTTTTATGTTGCGGCGCATGCTAGTATGCGAAAGCCACTTAGCGGCGGAAGCTATCAATTTGAGAGTGGTTGGGGTGATGGATTAAGATTAGTTGCTCGTGGTAATTGGGCAATGTACAATCAGATATTTATTACGTGTGATATAATCAATACTCCACCTGTTTCTGCCACAACTGAGACCGCTTTTGCTTTTGACGGTGACCAGTCAGGATGCTTCCAAGGGTATAGTTTGTTTATTGAAAATCCAATGCGTTGGGGTTGGACAAATGGCCCTTATGCACAGGGGACTTATACTTTTGGGCTATATGCGGGGGCAGGGCAATGTGATTTATCAAAGGGTATTTATGTTGGTGATGTGAGAGTAGTTTATACTGGAAGTGTTGCAACAGTTAGTTATTTATTATCTGGTACTAATCCTGCTACTGGTCTTCCTTACTCTTTACGTGAACTACATCTTTATGTGGGTAATGAGGAATTTCCTAAGATTAGTGTAGGTGCTCAGGCTGGTGAATATACCATTGCACCGGGGAAGTTTCCATATAAGGCTACCAATCTGACAGGTCAAAACTATTCGTTTACTGTAAACAATCTAAGCGGAAGTATATACATAATCGCTCATGCAGTAGTACATGGATTTGAAGAGTAGAGTATTATAGGTTTATTGCACAATCTTAAAATATAAAAGGGTCATACCGTCAAAGTATAACCCTTTTATATTTATATCTGCTCCCCCTTTTTCTCGAAAGACGCAACTATAATGCGATGATTGAGTATGTGACTATTAGAAAATTAACGGGTTTCTCTTCAATTTTAACTGTCTGTTATTCATGGGCACTTAGATAAATGATGTGCTCCTTTTCTCCTGCGGTCAATACTGGGAATCATGTAAGGTAGGAGACAATAAATGTTAATCGCCAACTCTCTGTGCACGGAAACCTACATTCGTACTCGTACTTTTTACAAACTTAGGTGCACCAACAGCATCCTTCAAGTGGATCCAAGGTGCGGGTAATGGATCATTGTCACCTAACTGAAGGAATTGACTAAATAAACCCATATCACCCATAACTTCCTCGCAAGTGATGTTAAAAACATTGATCTGATATTTACCTTTCGGAAATTGCACACCGGATATCACCTCATTAGTTAATACTTGAACAAAGCCACAAGCAGGAGTTTGAGGCCCTGGAGTTTGACTCACATCATCTTTGGTACAGCTTGACAAGCTTAAGAATACTACTGCTAAAATGAGTAAGGATTTCATTAATTTGTTCATGATAATAGTTTATTTTATGTTTTTAGTATTTTTTTCGTAAACTCTTTCTACACGAAAACCAACACCTGGACCTTTAACAAACTTAGGAGCTCCCACAGCTGCCTTCAAGTATCGCCATGGTTTGGGTAACTGGTCATTTTCCTTGAGTTGTAGGAACTGGCTAAAGAGACCTGTTTCGCCCATCACTTCCTCACATGCAATACCAATAACATTGATTTTATATTTACCTTTCGGGAATTTAACTCCGGCAATCACTTCGTTAGTCTTTACCTCCGCAATCCCACAAGGAGGAGTTTTTGGGCCTTGTCCATTTGAGGAAAAAGCAATGAAACACAATAGAGAACTTTGTAATAAAGCTTTGTTTATCATAGAGTGGTTCATATTATTTTCTTTATATGTATTAGACTATTTTGTAATATAAATGTTTAATTTGTAAGTACCCCGTTTCTCCTACAATTTAAAAGTTGATAATTCGGGTTTTAATTGTTTCATTTTCCATTCATTCGGTGTCAGATTTCCCAGAGACTCATGAGGTCTTCTCAGATTATATTCTTCCATCCATTCTTCAGTAAGCGTTCTCACCTGATCAAGTTCGAAGAATAGATATGCATCAAGGATAGATTCTCTGTAGATTCTGTTGAATCGTTCGATATATCCATTTTGCATAGGTCTTCCAGGTTGAATAAACTGGATCTGAATCTCATTGTCTCTTGCCCAAAGCTCAAGGTCTTTTGATGTGAACTCCGGTCCATTATCTGTTCGAATGATGTTTGGTTTACCTCTATCAAGAATTACTCTTTCAAGTGTTCTAATGATACGTTTGGATGATAAGGATGTGTCAATTTCTATAGCAAGGACTTCTCGAGTACAGTCGTCAATCAAGTTAAAGGTTCTGAACCTTCTACCACCAACCATGCTGTCACTCATGAAATCCATGCTCCAGCTTTGATTGATCTGCTCTTGTTTTACCAACGGCTGTTTAACTCTTGAAGGAAGTCTACGTTTGCCTTTACGTTTTCTGTTCAGCTTCAATAGCTTGTATACTCTGTAAATCCTTTTGTGGTTCCACTGTTTGCCAGATCTTCTGATGTATGCATACAGTTTACGAAACCCATAAGTGGGATGTTTAAATGCCAATTCTTGCAGTACTTCAATGACCTCAGTGTCATCTTTTTGGCTCTTGTAGTAATACATGGTACGAGGCAAAGAAGTCAGTTTACAGGCCCTGCTAACAGAAATATCATAATCCTTAACGATCGACTCTGTCAGTTCCCTTTGTTTGCAGGTATCTATGACGGATCTGGAAGACAAATCGGCAGGATTGAAAGTGAAAGAATCTATGATGGGTCCGGCCGACAAATGGGCCGTTTTGAAGGAGAGCGATTATATGATGGAAGTGGACGCCAGATTGGTCGTATCGAAGGAGATCGAATCTATGATGGTTCAGGTCGTCAAATTGGGAGATCCGAAGGCTTGCGCCGGATGCAAATGATTGTCTTTTTTTATTTTTTTATGTAAAAAGGGTGGACGTTCATTATGAACATCCACCCTCTAGCGGATTCTTATACCTTATTTACTCGGACAAATAAATTAGTTATAATTTAAAGTCACTGCCGTTGGCATCGATCTCTACTTCTACCTCAGCTCCTTTGTGTCTGTCGGATACAAAATCGATTAAGTCTCCAATAATTTGCTTATTATCTACTTTATTGTCAACCATTAATAGGTTGTATTCTTCAACTAATTCTCCATTGTCTAAAGAGTATGTTTTTGCTTGATACTTGGCAAGTGCTTTGCCATCATAGTAAACAACGTTTTCTTTTACAGAAAAGCGGTCTTTACTCTTGTTTTTATATTGTTTGTTTTTGAGTACTACTTGTGTAGTAGCAGTTCCAATTGTGAGGAGAGCAGCTACTATCAATAACATTTTTTTCATACGTATAGAATTTGAGGTAAAAATAGTTCAACAAACCCTTCTTTACCAAGCAATTCTCTTTTCTTAAGTAGAATTAATAATAAATTAATCTTAGCATTTTTATAGCAATAGAAAAGTTATCTTTATGAAAATCAACCTTTAAAAATGCAACTACCTAAGTTTAAGGGCAGTAAGTCAAAGCAATTAGAGGGCGCCTCTGTGAATCGTGTTTTTTTCATTTTGATGGTTTAAAAGTAAGATTTTCACTTAACTTTTAAACTGTCATTGAAATAGGGACACTTACAATTCCAATTGCAGGTAAGAAGTTAGGCGCAACACCTAAAAGATATTTGATTATTGAATTATCGCCACTATAATTAGGGCGAATATTATCTTGAATTTGGTTGAAGGCGGTAAAACAAAGGGCAAATATCAAAAACCAATAATATTCTAATTTGAATTTCATTTTTTTGTGATTATTTGACAAAAATAATAAAAAGATGCAA
>Ga0102860_1000053_pt1 | contig 38755 bp, 47 predicted proteins | sample Colrivmeta1449A3_FD_84496 | JGI IMG/M metagenome (GOLD analysis project Ga0102860, IMG submission 84496) | Estuarine microbial communities from the Columbia River estuary - metaG 1449A-3 | ecosystem: Environmental > Aquatic > Marine > Intertidal zone > Estuary | place: USA: Columbia River...
AAAATGGTATCAAAAGTGTATAGACCTCCACTTAGTGGGTGTATAGACCTCCACTTAGTGGGTGTATAGACCTCCACTTAGTGGGTGTATAGACCTCCACTTAGTGGGTGTATAGACCTCCACTTAGTGGGTGTATAGACCCCGATCTAGTTGTGTGCCGAAAAGTCGGTAGTGGTTTTTAAATATGCTTAAAAATGATGCAATGTATATTTGATTAAAAATTGTGCAGGAATTTTTATAGTAGAAAAATTTGGCAAAAAAAAAGCCTCTGTGTATATTTAATTTTCTTAAAATAGCAATAAACACGGAGGTTGATTTATGCTAATTACAAAAAGTCAGACAGTCAAGAGATTTGGAATTAAAAACGAGAATACTCAACAACATCCGCACTTTAATGAAGCGATGAGTATTTGCGGGGCTTTATTTTTTGACAGCTTTCAAAATTACAAGGGCGATTTGAATTATTTTAGTTACAATGCATTTAAACACGTCATCAATCTTTGTCTTAATGATTTTGGTATTTTAGGGTTTCGATTTTTAGAAGAAAAGCTACGCACAACACATGAAATAATTAGCGACTTGCAAACAAAACCTTACCGACTTTATGAATTTTTAAATAATAATACTGCAGAGTTCAAAGAATATATCAATAAACATTTTGATAGCATCAAAGAAAAAATTAATCTTCTTCCGACAAAAGAATTAATCCCCGTCACAGACCCATTAAGTCGTGCAATTCCCAACGTTTTTTTACGTTCTGCACTATTTGGAATTCAAAAAAGGGGGGTTCACCTCACTGTCAAAAATAAAGAGATACTGTCGATGTCCCAGTATCAAGTTTTGTTTACAGGAGAAGAATTAAATCAATTGGATTTGATTGTGTGGGATGCATTGGTCTATTTATTTAAAGAAAAGTCCAAAGGAAGTAATCGTGTCCGTGTGACAATTTACGAAGTGTGTAAATTTTTAGGTTATGTAAATGACCAAGACACTAAAGCCCTGATTAAAAATCGAATCTTTAAACTTGTTCTCGCAGTTGTGCAAGTCAAAGGCAAGCAACACGGAATGTATATGAGCCATCTCATTCAATCGTTTGCTTTGATTGAAGATGAGCCCAATGCTTATCATTTAGAGTTTGATAATCATTTACTTTGCGTGTTTAGAGATACAGATGACTATACCTTTATCAATATCAATATCAGAAAACAACTTGGCCAAAATCAATTGGCTTTATGGATTTTTCATTTTTACGCCTCACATAAAGAACCCATCCCTTTTTCGCTTGAATATTTACACGACTTATCAAGAAGCGGTTTGATTCAAAAAGAATTCAACAGGTCTTTACGCTCTGCTCTTGAATTGATTAAAAATGCTTATGCAACAGAAAATAGCAATTTTGAATATAAAATAGAAAATTCAAAATTGTTTGTTAGAAAAGATGGCGGATTAATTTAAGCTTCGATTATGCTCGCTGTGTCTCAACTTCTTGATAAAATCGAGCATTAAACTGTAAGAATACAAAACATCTTCTTTAGCTCTGTGTGCTGGGTTGAGTTCCGATTTATAATTACAAAGTGCTGTGGCGAGTGTGCGAAATGTGCTCATATCTAAAATTCGATAACTCAAACGTTTTGCAAATGTGGGCATATGATGTTTGATAAATTGCAAATCAAAATGCACGGAATTTCCGGCTAATTGAATGCCCATTGCATACTTGCCAAACGTATTATTGACTTGTCTAATCAACTCTTGCTCGAGGTCTCTAAGTTCCCACTTTTTAATATCAGAATTTAAGATATCCTGAATCAAATTATTTGTTTCGTGCATTTCAAGAGCTTTGGGGTCAAAATAATCTTTGAAATTTTCAACATAGAATTTCACCAGAGCCGTAAACAAATTCTCTTTATTACAGAAAAAGTTTTCTTCATGCAATTGTGCCGGAAGTATTGCAACTTCTAAAATAAAATTCTCTGTACAATCAAGCCCTGTTGTTTCCAAATCTAAAAATAAGATATTAGTAATCGGTATACTGTTCATCTGTAAAGCCTTTCTCTAGATAAGCAAGTAACATTAAAATAGCGTCGGCCTCGTCATCCGAGACTTGCGGATATCCCGGCCGCACGTAACGTAACGCTGCAAACCCTTTTTGGATTTTTCCGCCGCCACATTTTTTAACAACTTTTTTCCAACACGATGGTGCCATCAAGTTTAATTCACTCTGAATGCATGGCAATGAGCACAATGCACCCACAGAATAACTAAGCTTTGAATTGCGAAAACCGACTACGTTTTCAACAACAAGATGATTAATAATTTGATTTTCGGGTAAATAATGATTTAAAAATAATTCGAGTTGTTGGCGCTGTTGTGTGATTCTTTGCGTCCAATTGCCATAACCCGTCAATAATGCCGAGCGGATAATTTCGTTATAATACAATGCAACTCCTGCTTTATTTGACGCGGGGTCAATTGCAATAATTGTCGGAATTTTTCTCATATCGTTTCGCTCAACTCATAAAGAGGGTTTTTATTGATGATGTAGTGTTTGTATTTATTGATAGCAGACGTCAATAAATCCAAGCCTTGCTGAATTGTAAAGTGACTGATTGTGTACATTTTCACGTCATATGGTGGCTCGGTTTCAAAGAAAATAATTTTGTAATGATAATCTCTAAAATCTTTTTCTTCGTTGCGTGCTTTGAGCAAACCATAAATTGCAAGTTGCATATGATAATACTCGTCATAGATGAGATGTTTGGCGACAGAATATTTTGACGCGGGTTTGTACGTTGTTTTAAAATCGATAATATAGTTGCGATTTTCCGCGTCTAACTTGCCCTTAAATTTTAACTCATCAATTTCTGCAAAGTAGGGCGTTTCAAAATTGACTAAGTCGCTCATAATTTCTTGAATTTCGTAATTCTGTTTATAATGATTATACAAATTAATCAAAATAGGGAGACAATCGCAAGACAAAATAAAATTGTCTGCCGGCACAGTTTTTTTAAAGTCTTCAATGATTTGCTTTCCCTCGGTTGTGCTTTGCGGTGTTCGGGCTATTCTGCCGTCGCGCGTTTTGACGTGAGACAAGTCAGGCAGAAAGCTCACGCGCTCTTGTTGATTTTGAATCCAACAATGAATCGCATTGCCTAAATTTGTAGCAGCCGTACCCGCAAAGGGTGTTTCTTGATTTTGAAAAAATTTACGCGGTGAATTTAAAATGTGTTTGAGTTTTGAAAAGCTAAGACAATCGAGCTTGTAATAATCAGCGTCAGTCAAAGTATTCACTCCACAAAAAAGTTGTGCATGAGTCTATTCGATTTTGGGCTCATTTTAGTTCCAAGATAAACAATGGTGATTGGGTCGCCTTTTTCTTTGCCTATTTTTTCAATATCGCCATATTTATACTTTTTATGGTAAATAAAGAATTTCAGCCCTGAATAGAGAGGAACTCCCACATCTCCGGTGGGTGTTTTGAGAAAAATAATTTGCCCGTCTTGATTCTCAAAAATATTAGAGAGTGTGCCCGTCACTGCTTCATTGAGAGTAAAGAGCTCACCATTAACGGGCTGATTTTTCAGCGATGGCGCTTTTTTAAAAATCGTTTTGCTTTCAGTTTTGACAAATTCTGTTTGCATCAATAACCTTTCTCAAATGATGTGTGTTTTGATTTTAGACCAGTCTGCTTGTCCTTTTTTTTCAACCCATATTTCGGAATCTGTTAAGATTTTATCATCAATTCGTATTTCTATACAGTTTTCACCAAGTATTTTTTCGGTTGCGTTGCGCATGATTTGTTTCAGAATAATCAAATCTTTTGTTGGTTCTTGCGAGATAATATAAAGCGCATCATGCAAACTTGACATCACTTTCAAATTTGCTTTGCACGCATCAACGACAGCTTGACGCGTGATACTGGCACTGTGTGCTTGAACGTGAAAGTTGCGCACGCTTGTCATAATCGGATTATCCGTCCACAAAACCCAACCATCTGATGTAACAAGCGGCACGCGGCTTTTGTATTGCTTGCTAATTTCATAGACCCAATTCCAATACTCTGCATACACAGTTTTATGTGCTGTGATTAATGCTTGAGTCTCTTCCAGTGACACAGGGCGTTTGCAATCATACGTAAGCTTCAAGCGCAACTTTTCAGCACCCATACCGTATTGCAAGCCAAGCTTTGTTGATTTGAAGAGGTCGCGCTCGCGTTCATGGGTTTGTTTCGTTGCATCCATGGGTACAGCGCCCGCTTGTTTTGCAAACTCAAGATACACATCGCCCGAATTGTAAGCGTTGATTAAATTCTTGTCTTGGGAGAGCCACGCTGCAACGGCGATTTCTTGTTGACTAAAGTCTGCTGCTATGATTACAGTCCTTGGTTTTGGTTGAATAATTGCCCGAAGCCATGAACTCATCGCCAGAGGGTACGTTTTCGCTTTCGCGGCATTACGCCCAGTTTGTGTGCCAAAGACTCCATAAAATGGTCTCACGATATCATTTGCAAAATCATAAGCGGCAAAAAACCCGTCAGAATTTTTTTCACGAAACCATTTTAAAGATGATTCGGTTTTGTTGCACTTATACATCTCTTCAATCACTGGGATTGTTCTATAACTTTCTATCGTGTCAGAATCTGTTTTATAAAAACCTGTTTCTGTTTTTGGCCAAGAGGGAATATCAAAACTTTCAATGAGTTTTTGAATTGCTTTGTTGTCGCGCCGTTCGGGTTTGCTTTTGATGATTTTTATAGCACCATTTTTAAAATGTTTTTCTGTAGCGGGAATTTCAGGAATATAAATTTGAAATGGAGAGAGTGCATTGACAGAATCTCTTGAGTCTTTGATAATTTCAGGAGTCTTTGCAATAATTTTATCCAACAGTTGTTTATTGATTGGAATTCCCACTTGCTCACAAATCCCAATGCACGCTGAATACAGACCACGCGAAAGCATAGATTCTTCAAAGTTTCGTAGTCCTAGTCTGTAAAACTCGAACTCAATTTTATTTCTGACAGCATAAAGAAACGAAACATCACTCAAGCAATATTCCATAATTTGTTTTTTATGGTTTGTGATATTTTCGACGTTTCCTGAAATGATGATTTCTCTCATTTGATTTTTTTGCAAAGAACTTAAAACGTGTTGCGTCGTTTTAAATACTGCATTAATTAAATTTGAGGGTACTTTGTTATGCTTCAGCATTTCTTCATCGTCATCTTCGTTATTTACTTGATTTATATATTCACGAAAGTTTTTGGGTTCTGAAAATTTCTTAAGCCCTGCACTATCAATATACGTGCCATAAAGATATTGATTGTTTGAGTTTTGCAACATCTTAAACTCTGCATACAAATCAACCCATTCAAAATTTAAGGGATTGATTTTAAGAGCAAGTAAACAACGAGATTCTGCAACTCCATAATAAACAATCAGCTTTTTAAATTTTTTTAAATCATTTTTAAAACGTGTTGTATCCGAGTTATCCAAGAGCCAGTAGGTTTTATGCGCAAGTGCCGCACACACTAAAGTTGGGTGTTCATTGTTTGCACCAAAGAACTCAAAATCAAGCACAGCTTCACTCATTCAATTCCCCATTTATTGATTTAATCAATTCTTCCGCACCATATTTTGCATAGATATTCATGAGAATTGAAAGATTACACCCCGCGTGTGCAAGGTGTGGTTGCTTACTTTCTAAATCAAAAAATTCACCAAGCCTGATTTTTTCAATGTGCCGCAATAATGCATCAATAATTTCTCCGGCATGTTTTGCTTCAATGTTACGATGGGAATCGAGGCCGTGCTTTTTAATTCCTTGTCTAAAAATCATCGCCATATCATGCAATAAATAAGGACTAATCGCTCGATAATGTGGTTTGAGCGTCATATCATCTTTGGTGCTAATTCCATCAAAAAGTTTTTTGAGAGGCTCAAATTTGACACCAAAAACACTTACAAGTTGCGCATTAAGCTCAATTTCAAAAATGGTCGAGTAACTTGTTCTTTTTAATAAATACGGATAATGGCCTGACCGTATCTCATGCAGTTTAAAGATATCTCCGATTAAAAACTTATCACTTGTTGTTTCAATTATTTTAAATTTATCGCCAATTTTATATAAACTGTCTGTCATAATATTCTAGACCTTTCCATTTATTAGCAACAAGCGGTGGATTGGAATTTGGAACAAATACCCTGCGAAACGATTTGGGCGGCACAACTTGTATGTGAACCCAGCTTGGCGTATATGAAAAATCTTCAAAATAAACGCCATGAGTTTCTGCCGCAATTAAATTCTCTAAGATTGCATGCATCAATGGAAAAGGTTTTAAATCGAGTAAATCAACAGCCTGGCATGTAATATGTTTACTTTGTGTCGCCGCATTTTTAATGCTTTCATTCAATTGTTGTGGTCGCCAACCGCTTACAACTTCCACATTTGAAAATTTAATTTCTTTTAAAAATTCATTAATTTGATTGATTGTGGCGTGCATTGTTTTTTCAAGTTTTTTATTCCAATCTTTATGGTATGTAATATCTCTCATTTTTAAATAATTGTCTCTTGTAATTAATGGCATACTTTACCTTTAATTTGTATGGTATGGGTCATAATACACGCCTTTTTTATCAATGGCTTTTAAACCATAAATTCTTCCATGCTCGGATTTGATGGCGTGTTCATGTTTTAAATATTTTAAAAAGTTAGAAAGTCCGTAATTCTTTTTAAATTCTTTGAGGTTTGTAATGTTTTGCAATGCTTTATAAAATGTGGATTCTTCAATTTCAGAACGGGGATCAATGGCAAATTCTCCGGAGCGAATCAGTTTAGCCCACAATTCTTGATTCATGACAAGCTGTGCTTTGTCTTGCAAACTTTTAAATTGTGCTTGTTGATTTGGGCTTGGTAGCACAGTCCAATTTTGCCCGATGGTTTCGTAGCAAATTCTGCAATAATTTAGAAAGTCATTAAAATTTTCTCCTAAAAAACTTTCATACATTTCTTTAGAATAAAATTCTGTGGCTTTTAATGGTTCAAATTTAAATAAACGAAGTCTTCGAAGTTCGTAAGAGTCTCCGTCAAGTTCAGGTAGCACGTTTGAGTCAATCATCAATAATCCTGACAATGTTCCTGTGAACCTATCTTTTCCTTTTTGTTCAATGCTGACAATACTATCTCCGGTTAATTGTTTCACTTCTGCTTTTTGCAAAACGCGTGGATTATTATTTTCAGAGAGAACAATTAGCGCTTTATTGAACATGCCAAAATTTGAAAATTGGTTAGAACTATCAAAGCTTGCTACCACATCTTTGCCAATTTTTCGTCGTAACATTCCCGTGAATGACGATTTTCCCTCGCCGCCCTCGCCGTATAAATAAATCACATACGGCGATTTATGACCATTAAAACAAATCCAAAGTAACGCACACAATCTATCGCTGTCTGTGATACGCCCTAATAATTCTTTAAGATGTGGATTGAGTTGTGGTGTTTCTTTGTATTCATAATTCAACTTGTGCGCTGAAAATTCGGAACTCGTTGAGAGTGTCAATGGTTTGATGTCATAATCAATTGGCATGGGAGTTTTTGTGTACAGTGCATTGATAATTGAGTTGACTAATAATTTGATGCAACTCTCCATGGTCACATGGTGTCGTTTCTTTTTTTCTGTGCGCAATTGAATTTCTTTATGTAATAGTGCCATATCTTCAGGATAAATATTGGCAAGCAACCTCACTAGCTCATCTGTTCCAGGGAGTGAGGATGCCAATAGTTTTGCTCGTGTTCCCTCAATCAGATAGATAAGTTTTTGTTCAGGATTGTTTTTATTTAAAACAATTTGGAATTTATCGATGACGTAATGGAATGAATGGATGACTTGTTCAATCTCATCAAAAGATTGATCGGAAAATTTTTGCCGTTCAATACATTTTTGCTTAAGGAGTTCGATTATTGGTTCAACTTCTTCAAGCTCTGCGCCCATTTCAAGAATTTCTTGAACCAGTTTGCGTTTCTCCACGGGCTGATTCGCATACCGTCCGGCGTGGTGATAAAAGGTCTCTCCATTTACTCGGTACTTCTTTAGCAAAGTCGATAATTCCACTTTGTATATCCTTTTTTGCTCTTGTGTGTGCCCTGTGCGCTTCTTTTTCTGTTTTAAAATAACCAAGGGAAATGCACTTACCTTTGTAGTAAATTCTTGAATTCCACGGCTTGGTTTTTTTTTCTTTTCTAAAATGTGCACCGGTGAGGTGTCTTGCGTCGGATCTATTGGATTGTAAATCGTATTTATCGCAATGGATTAAATTTAAAAATCGTAAATCCATCGGATTTTTATTTCTAAAACCAACGAATTTAGTTGGCCAACTTTTTGTCATATAAAACCATGCTATACGCTGACAAGTATAATCCTTACCATCAATTCTGATATAGCGGTACAGACGACTGGGCACATAGAAACCAGCTTCTGATCCTTTTCTAGTTTTTCGTTTTTTTATCTTCCAAGTAAATATTCCGGTTTTGGGATCATAATGCAATTGTCTAGTCAAATCGTAATAACTTAACACACACGATGCCCTCTATTGATTTATTTGGTAACGTCATCTATATTAACATATGTAATTTAAAAACAAAAGGATATGAATGACAAAAGTTAACGCGGCTCTCGTATTACAGCACATTGGTGTGCAATGGCGCAACGGCCACTTGAAAAAAAACGGCCGAGTCATTAAATATGTAACAGTGAAAAAAATATTAAAACAACACAATCCAGATTTGACAGATTCAGAAATTTGGCAAATTGTCTTTAATGATATTAGCACTTATGCAGAATTTAGACCATCTGTTCAAGCAGTTTCTGATTGTCTCCGTAGGGAAAGTCGAGACAAGAAAAAACGACTAGAAGAAAATAAAACGCGTCGATTTAATAATTTATTAAAAAATAGCCGTCCAGAAGATTTTGGGTTGCAAGATTACGAGCGGATGGCAACGGGTCACGTTGTCGCTGCAATTCTCGCTGCGCACCCTTATTTACGAGAAGACCAGGCTAAGAAAGTGTTAGGCTCATGGGTACTACGTCGCTTATAAAAATTTTAGAAACTCCATGCATTGCAATTCAAGAGTTGTCCGTAAAAACTCGGCTTGTTAATTTATCTTTTGAAATTTTCACGACTAGCTTTCAAGAAAAAGATGAGAACGGACAACCAAAGTATGCAAACTGTTTTTTTCGCTACCATGGAGTCAATGGATATTCGATTAAATTTATGGTTTGGATTGCTGGCGATAGAACTGTATTAAAAAACTTTATGGTTGAAAAATCTGCAAAGATTGAAAAGAAGAAATGGTTTGAGTTTTGGAAAAAAGACACACTCGAAAAAGTCATTGCTTCTTTAATTCTTTCAGAGAAAGACGCAACACAAATTATTTTGGATTCACTAACTGAAAATATTGTTAAAAATTTGCTAGGCTTTTGTGAAAGGGTCTAAGGGCTTTTGTGACTTTTTCTAAATTTGTCTGTGGTGATTGATTGCTCATCTGACTAAAGTTTGAAAAGTTCGTGATGATTTTAGAGCGCTCTATAAATTTTTCAACACGCAATCCATACACAGCACACATCACAGCATCAGCATGGCCTAACTCATCTGTCCGTTCAAAATCTGTGCGTGTTTTATTAAACATACACGAGCGCAAACTTTTTATTGTAAACTCACACGATTTATTGATAAAAATCTCATCTTGAAAAAAGGCCGAATTCAAAGCCATAATTGCATTGTCTCTATCTACTTTAGGTGGCAAGGTAACAGACACATCACAGAGAGTATTGAGATCAACTTGAGTCTGACCATGACAATCTAAAAAAATGTGATAAGGTTTGATTTGATATTTTGTGCGGAGTTGTTTAATCATATCACCCAAAACTATCGTGTTGGTATTGGAATCAAACATCACCTCTGCAATGATTAATTTTTTATTGTCTGTAATCCGATGCCCCCAAACTTGTAAGACGTGCTTATCACGTATGCCTCCCGTGTCTCCGATTATCCAACAGTTCGCGGCATACACACTCTCATAGCTTTCATTTGTAATATGCCTCACATCAGAAAATGCAGGCGTAATGAGTGAGCGTCCATCGCGCACAACTTCGCACAGGTACTCACGGCGAAAATCTAACGTGTCAGCGCCGCCATAGGCATTAATAGCGTTTTGTATTTGCTCTGTGGTGAGTTGTGGATTGTCAAAGATAGTGGCTTTATAGAGCGTGCCTTTTTTTTCACACTGCGGTTGAATCACAGAGTGGACGAAATGGTCGGGGTTTTTTGAGGGCGTGGTGATGATAACAATCTTACCCCCAGAGCGTAGTAGCTGTGGAATGATTACAGCTTTGTAAGCGTACTCAAAATCATCACTACTAACCGCTGCAGCGGCTTCTTCGAGAATGTAAAGCCCAGCATTCCCACCACGCAACGAATCGACGTGCGCACGTTCCATCATCCCCAAGCGGATTTCACCATTGGTGCCAACTTTATAGCGCTTGTCAGACTTTGTCGGTTTGATGTGACCTGGTGGTGCACTCTCAATAAAAAATTTCATGTTATCGTTCACGATATCGTTTGTGGCTTTAAGTGTACCAGCTGCAATTTTCACGAGTTTGTTAATCGTGTGCGGGCTTGCTACGTGTTGAAAGCCAAGAGCAAGAGAGAGAAATGATTTGCCAAACTGTCTTGAGCCTAAAAATAAATGCAACTGCTCGTTGCTTGTTAATATTTTGTCATAGACTTGTTTTTGTGCTGCATGCAACAAAAAGCTCATTTCGCCCCGTTGCCACAATTTTTCAATCACTCTGTCCATTAGGTTGATTCTTTCTAAAATTATAAAGAAGTAGTAACTCTTCTTCCGATAAATCATCAAATTTTGTTTTGTCTTTTAAGCTATCAAGTAATGATTCTGCTTCAACAAGTTTCGCGAGTTTGGCTAGTGAGTCAATTTCTTTATCAAATAATGGCTTGCTTGAAGTTTCAGAAATTTCATAAAGTTTTTGTATTTGTTGGTCAATAATTGCGCGGATTTTTTCTCGATTGTTCAATTGATAACTCCAATGGTCACATAATTTTTGACAAGTGGACTACCAGAATATGTTGAGAGTAGTTCATCTCCAGTCGCACTTGTACGGTTATAATTTTGGACAAATACTGATGCTGTGTCTAAATCAATTCCTACAATTAAATAAGTTCCATTGTTGGGTTGATTGCGGAATCCTGAAAATGTGACCACATCCCCAATGCTATAATTTTGGATATTTTGCACAGAGTATTTGACAATTGTCCCTGCTACCCACACAGCACTATTTGCAAAAATATTTTGATTTTGTTTGAAAAAGATTGTCAAAACATATTGAGACAGTGAGTTTTGCGAGATATCATACGTCAAAATTGGAATAATCGAATTGATAAGAATATGAGAATAACTCGAAATTTTAAGAACTATTGGCTCACCATGACTCACTGTTAAATTCAATGTTGAGTAACTAAAATTATCATTGAGTGTCAGTTTTTTTGTCAGAGCTTGTACAGTTTCATAAGTGAATCTGTTTGCATAATCAAAATAACTTTGCAACTCTTGGTAAGATTTTGTGTTTGCCACGGTTGAAATATCAAACGTATTTGAGATTGAAATTTTCATACACTTCCTGACCGTTTTAAGGTTGTGGTTGTTTTAATAATGTTCATTTCAGTTTGGAGTTTTTCAATTTTTTTAGATTGTGACTCATAATTTGTCAGTGCGTTTTCATGCAATTGTTTGAGTTTTTCTGTTGCGTCTTTCATATCCAAGTGAGCTTTGTCAAACTTTATTGTAACACCCTCAATTTTTTTTCTGATTAAATAATAGACAATGGGTGCAGTTCCAAGGAGAATTCCAAGACAAAATGCTTCAATTATTATCATCATTATCAACCTCATGATTATCATTAAATTGTAAGGGAACACATTTAGAATAGATATCATTTAAAATAGCGCGGTGTCGATTATAGCTTGCGCGGCGTTGACTCACTGTGAAATTTAACTTTAAAAAACTTTGCGTATTTCTAAAATAATAGCCTGAAATAAAAGTTTCAAGCCATTGTTTTTCTGATTCAGTGAGAGATTTGAGGTAGTTTTTTTCGTGTTTGTAGTCATCTGTGACCAGCTTTTTGTAACCATTTATTGTAGTTTTAAAGATGTTATGCTTGCTTCGCATTCTTTCGCTTGGTGAATTTCTAGCGCAAGTTCTGCATATTCTTTGACAGTATTTTCTAAGAAATAAACAGTTGCGCCGACTGCGTTAATGTATGCTTCGTGCTCATTGATAAGTCCAGGTCTCAAATCTCCGATTTCGTGAAATAATCGTACAATCTTATTCGTAATTTTTAAAGTTTTTTTCAACTCAAAATACTTTGTTTTTTTCTCGTCAGTTGGGTTTTTCATAGTTCTCATTCTTTACTGTGTGGGTTGCATAAATGTTATCACAGACTCGTAGTGTATAACTAAAGAAAAAGAAAATCACTGTTTCTAGTAATTTCTCAATTTCAGTGTTTGAATACTTTGAGTCTTTGAGTTCATGAAGTCGTTTTAAAATAATGGCCATATGTTCAGATGTTTTATAAAATTCTGTACATTTTGCAACTCGTCTTGGCTCTTTTGTTTCGTTAATGGCAAGCAGTTTGGATATATCTCTCATAGCTTTCTCATCAGAATTTCGGATTTTAGTTACGAATTGTTCCATCCTTTTGACGTAATCCTCCTCACTTTCTGATTCTAATTTTTTTAGCGTGTTGGCATATTGCCCATATTCAAGTAAATCTTCTTGAAGTTTTACGTACATTTCAACAATTGGTTTGTAAATTATTTGAAAACTATATTTTGTCATTTGTCTCCCAGTTTTGATACTTTGTGTCATAATTCTGTTTTAGAAAGTCATCTGTTGAAACGAGTAGTGCATTTGTAATTAATTGCATAACATCTTTTAATTCTTGATTATCTGTGTGACCGTGTAATTCTTTTAATAATAAACTAATCAATAAAATTAGTTTTATTTGTATAAATTCTTCAGGTGCTTTGTCACTCTCTTTTTTTAAATTAAAATCTGATATATTCACTGTACTAATTAAATTTTGTATTGATTCAACAACCATCAGGATATGTTTTGAACTTTTAAAGTACTTTTTAAAATCAGAGTCTTCTACAATAGTAATTTCTAAAAACTCTTTATCTTTTTCATTTTTTGCTTTTAATATGACTTCATCCTGTGGAATTAACGCAATGCTCATATAATAATTTAAAATAGTTTTTGCTACTTCAGTGTTAAATTTCTCTTTAAATATTTTGACAAGTAGGGGTAATTCAGAATTTTCTAGCATTTAAACTCCATCAGTAAATCGTTTTAAAATAAATTCTTGGTGTCAGTAAAAAATATCGTGGGTCTTTTACGTTTTTTGTCGTTGCTGCGTGTGCTTCTTGATAGTGATAAAACACAGCGAAAATATCTTCTTTTTCCATGGGGTCAATTGAATATGCAAGAACATAAACAACAGAAACCGGAAGTTCTGATATAGGTATAATTTCATATTTATTGCCATCAATTGGCATAATTGACTGTTGACGTTGTGCCGCTTTAATGGAACAATGCTTGCTAATTATTTCTTGTGTTTCTTTAACGTAAAGAAAAGTTCGCATTATACCTCCAATAAAATAACAAAACTCACAGAGCGATGAAATTCTGTGAGTCTAGAGAGATATTGAACAAGGAAGGATGATTGTTAAGTAATTGACTTACGCATTTTTGTCAAGGCGCTGATTGAGATAAGATAGCCGTAAATTTTTTGGTGGGCATATTAAGTTAAGTCAAATAATAAGGTAGGATTTTGATGATTTAATTTTGGCAGGCAGCTATCTCTTATTAAGTTTAGCTTAATTTTTTTTCTGAATCAAATTTTTAGGAGTGTTATGATATACTGTTACGTTGGCACAAAAAGTCGAGTTATTTATGTTTTAGAAGTGTTTGATGACTATGCGAGTGCTAAAAAAGAATTGGAAAATATCCCAAAAAGATACCCAGAACATAAAAATATTTCTTTAAAACGCGGTAAATTTTATTATGACCTTGGCGTTTTTGGTAAGGTTTATAATAAATCGGGGCTCGTGAAAGTCGTCAAAGATATTGCGCACGCACACGTAAACTTAGTGCATAAAGATTCAGAAGAATTTTTAATCAATATCAGAGTACGGAAAGTTATTTTAAATAACAAAGAAAAACAACAAGAGTTATTCAATGCTAAGTAAAAGTAAAGAGCGAATAAAAGAATTCGGCGAAGTCTTTACTCCAGAGCATGTCGTTGAAGAGATGCTTGATTTGATAAGTCAAAATAATCCAAAAGTTTGGGCTGATTTGGAAGTGTGTCTGTTTGAGCCAACGTGCGGGACAGGTAACTTTGTTGTTGCAATATACAAACGTAGGCTTGAAGCATTAAAAAATTTAGGCGTTTTTGAAGCCATCACAGAAACGTTAGACACATTGTGGGCGATTGATATTGATTATAATAATATCCTCGCCTGTCGCTCTAGAATCATTGATTTGACGTTTCAATTTATTGAAGAAAATTTGGCTGTCAAAATTTCTAAAGACTACATAAAAAAACATTATGATTTTTTTCTGCATTTTATCTGTGCAGTGCAGTGGCAGATTCACAGAAACGAAGCACTCACAGCGTTAAGCTGTCCAGATACTGTTAGAAAAAACGCTAACAAAACAAAAGCAAGTAAAGAGTGGTTTGAAACTCTCGGCCACTTTCCGATTGATATTGATTTGACGTGGTGCTCTTATTATAAAAAGTGTCAAGAAGAACAATTGATTTATATTAAAGAAATTTATGATGCTGAACTTTTTTTAGAAAGTTTAAAATTTGATGCGTAAAATTATTTGTGCTAATTTTATTCTGTGCCGCGGGTTGCGTCGATTAGCAGCTTACGAGCTTGCGCGGCACTCTTTAGCTTATCGATGTAATGCTCTCTATTCCATAAATAATAAACAATAATACCTTTCACTTTGTTGTTTGCTACATATCGTGCGCTTTTTGCGTATTTACGCATAATCCAGCGAATAGCAAGAGCTGATTTGCCGGTGATTTCAATCAAATTTTGAACTGTATATTCCCCGTCAGCCAATTGGTCAACCCAGCGTGCTGGGGGTCTGCCTTTATTTTTGCTCATAATTTCCCTATAATGTAATTTTGGATTGCATTTGCAAATTCAACTTTAATAGCAGAATCATTAGAAAGCATAGACCGCATTCTAAAGCAGAAAAATTTGAGATTAAAATTTGTAATGTGATTGTCGAGTTCTTTGAATACAATAAATGTTTTTATATCATTTTGTAAATCTTTTTTAGAGAGAAGATAGTTAAAATGCTTAAAAACTCTCGTTTCAATATTATCAATTTCTTCTTTAAATAATTGTAGGATTGCTTGCAAATCAGCTTGGTAATATCCTAGATTTTCTTTTTCAAGATAGGTCGTTAAATTCAAGTCAACATTAAATTTTTTGATATATTTTTTTAGCATTGTCGAAGTTTCAGAAGCTAGCATCATCAAAAACTCGGCGTCCACATTTTCATTTTTAAAGCTTGGGTTTGCATGAGCAAAAAAAGAACCGACAAGCTGATAATTTGTCGGTTGATTTTCAATTCGTTCTAAATGTGAATGTTCAAAACAATCGATAGCAAAAAAACTATGCTCTTTTAAATTGTGGAAGATTTTAGCAACCTCTGTTTTCGTTTCAACATTAAAGTATTGCATATTAAAATCAGCAATTAAAGAAGCTGCAATCATTGAAAATGCTGGCGTCGCATGAGCGTCATTTGTCTTTATCGTCATTTTTGGCCTTTTTTAATTATTAAGGATCATGTTATTAACGTTTTCAGCCTTTTTTGTTAGTTAGAAGTAGTCATTTTTAAATCTCTCATTTTATAATTTTATAATATCTAAGGAGGTCTTGAATTTCATCATCTTCAATTTCGACTTTAAATTTTGAAAGCTCTCGTTTTGATTTGATAACTTCTGCACTACGCGGCACTTCATAAAGTGACTTTTGATATATAATTAACAATCTGTCATAATTCTCATTGCGCTCTCTCAATTCCCAATCTGTTAATCTGTTAAAAACATCAACTAAATAACAATTGCTTTTTGCCAAGTAAGTACATTCTATATGTAAAGAAACACGATTAAACTCATCTTTTTGATAACTGAAGATTTCATCAGCCGCTGGTTCAATCTTTACAATTTTAATACGTTCTAATTTAGTCATTTTAAATCTCCTGTTTTTATTATCGACCAATCTTTAGTATACTATAGCTTAATAGTTAAGTCAAGAGAATATGCTTTAAATTTGTGCAGTATATATATATAAAAACCGCCGGGGAACAGGAAACCGGCGGAAACAGAACTTTTTTTATAGTAGATCAACAACTTAGCAAAATTTTTGAAATGCGTCAATGGCTTGCGGGTTGCTATCAACTCCCAAAAATTTTCTATTTAATGATTTCGCAGCTTTGCAAGTCGTGCCTGACCCACAGAAAAAATCTGCTACTATATCATCAGGTTTGCTTGCTGCTTTAATAATACGTTCAAGTAATTTTTGAGGCTTTTGATTAGGATAATTCACGCGCTCTTTAGCAGAAGAACTAAGCGACTTAATATCTAACCAGACGTCTTCTGCCATTTTTCCTTGATCGAGATAATATCTATATTTCTTTTTTTTACCCGACCCTAATTTTTCAAAGTATTCACGACCATTTATATCACGACCCATTGTTCCAACATAATTGTTTTTATAAGATGTGTAAGGCAATCGAATTTCAGCATCAGAAAAGTAATATTTATTGATATCTTTTGCATACCATAAAATTGTGTCATGCCTTTTTTTAAATCGTTTTGCGCTTCTATTGCCAGCAATTACATAATACCAAATTATTTCATTGATAAAGTTTTTAGGACTGCCAAAGATTTTATCAAGCTCAATTTTTAAGTAATGCACAACTCGATAGTCAACATGCACAAACAGACTACCGGTTGCTTTTAATAGTCTATGCATCTGTTGCAACCGTGGCCGCATGAAATTCAAGTATTCTTCAAGACCACCAAAAGAGTCTGAAAATTGCGCTGTTGCGGTTTTTTGAATTCTATTAGTATTAAAAGGTGGGTCTATATAAATCAAATCAATGCTTGCATCTGTCATTGATTGCATTACTTGTAAATTGTCAGCACAGTAAACTTTGTTTAATTCCATTTAGTGTACTTATTACATTTATTGAGCTTTGTCTATTCTATCTATGTACTAGTGCAGTTCTGCATACCAAAGTTGCCGAAAAAAGTTTTGGCGGGTAGTTACTACATTGGCTGACGATAGATGAGGTTAGATGCTGACGGTTGTCCGGTTGTTGTTGGGGTTGTTGTGCTTTGGTTGGGTTTAAACAAGTTTTGCTTGTTTTAAGAGGGTTTTGGTGTAATTTGAAAAAGTTTTTCAGGTGTATGAATGGTTTTGAGAGAGTTTAGAAAAGTTTTCTTTGTTTATAAAGGGTTTTGGAGTGATGAATTGATCTGGATCAATTTTTGTGTTGTTTGAGGTCATCTTTTTTTCATCTTTTAAAAAAATACTAAATAGAATCATATAGTTAAGCTCTAGTAGTTTTCTCATCTTTTTGTTTAAATGTACGATAGACAATTAATCCATCAGCTTTAATATATTGATATTAAGTGTTTTTTATACATTTAGAGTTTGGCCAGCCGGTCAACTGCGACTTTTAAACGAACGTATAGGCTACACAACTGTTGCGACAAATAATAGTTGTTATTTTGTATAGAGTAGTGTAACAAATAAATTGGCTTTGTACATTTTCAAAAATTGGAGGGTTTTTTGAGTAACATTTGCGCATACGTTCGGGTTTCGACAGAAGCTCAAGACTGTAACAATCAGAGAGTTGCGATTTATGATTATGCACATAAGCACAATTTGATAATAAACAAATTCGTGGAAGTATACGCATCATCTCGTAAATCATTAAAAGAACGTAAGACAAATGTGCTCACAGAATTAGAAAAGGGCGACACGATTATAGTCAGTGAGCTAAGTCGCTTAGGTCGTTCTGTAACAGAGGTCATCCAATTAATAAATAGCTTTATAAAAGGAAAAATTTACCTTATCTCATTAAAAGAAAACATTGTAATCAAAGAACAACTCGATATGCAATCTAAAATGTTAATCACGTTGTTTAGTTTATTTGCAGAAATTGAGAGAGACTTAGTAAGCTATAGAACAAAAGAAGCCTTGGCAGCTATTAAACAACGAGGCAAACGCTTAGGCAGACCCAAAGGCTCAACGGGTAAGTGTGTGCTAGATGATAAAGAGGATCAGATAAAGAAGCTTATAGAATTACGAGTCAGTCATTCAGCCATTGGTAGAATGTTTAGCGTGAACAGAGCAACTGTTGATAGATTTGTTAAGAATAAAAATTTCAAACCTCTCCCTAATAAAAATATAAATAACTAAAAAGGTTTTATAGGGAACCCATAACAAAGCTACAATACACCTAAACCCCTTGGCTTAGCACTCACACCATAAAACACACACCCCAAAACTACACCATAAACCACACAAAAGTCTTTTAAAAGTCTCGCAGGTCTCAATAGTTCTTATCATCTGGGTTTTTTTTGCACATCAAGAGAACAAAGCCCACACTCAAAAAAAATGAAGTGAGAAAAACAACAATCGAAAACGTGGGTGCCATAAAAAAAGGCACTATAGAAAACACGAGAGCGGCAAACAGTAAGACGAGAACGAGGGGCATGTGATAACTCCCAAGATATCAGACAAAATATGTAACATGTTGAAAAACATAGAAAACTTTGACTTGAGTGTCAATAACTGACCAGTTATCCCCTTTAAATGTACAAAATACAATTAGAATAATAGAGTGGCCATCGGAACCAATGCTAGGACTTGTTTACGACTATCTCCCGCTTTGATTTTTGGAGTGGGACTGTAGTTTTGATTAAAAAAAACTAAAGTTGCTGTATGGGCTTAAAAATAGCATTGGTGATGATGGAGGAATAAGGCAAGGTAACAACTTATGATAACATGGCAGAAAAAATTTCTGCCGATCTCTCCAAAATTCTATTATTAATTAATAATAACGGATCTGGCGATCGGGTTTTGAAAATTTTTGGCTACTATAGTTTTCAACTGTTGTATTCTTTTATTTTTTTATTATTATTTAATAATAATATTTTTTTATATAAGTACTATAGAAGAACAATAGAAGAACCTTGGGAGATGATCGAATGAGCCCAAGGTTGACCCTGTGAGCAGACCTTGAGGAGAAAATATCTTAAAAATAAGCACAACTTTTAAAAAACCAAGCAAAACACAGCAAAAAAGGCCAGGAGCCTTGAGCTGAAAATTAATTATTAATCAATAATAATAGAATTTTATAAAAAATTGAGTAAGATGCTTTTTGAGCATCGAGGTTTCACCTACCTATTGCCCTCGGTGTTCTGTTCTTTAGATTGTTCAGTTTGAGTTGCATCAAATTTTCTTTTCTCAAATTCAAATTTTTCTTTGTCATCTATAAATTTAATAAGAAGTTGGCGTATAAGTTCTTCCCGTGAGTTACCAATACGTTTTGCTTCTTCCGTGATTTTATCAATAACCCAAACGGGAAAGTCAACAGAGATCTCTTCGTTCTCAAATCCAATTTGTGTCATAAATGAGCTCTTCTTGTAATCTGAATTTGCAATAATGGGTCTAAACTTTTAAGTTGCTCTTGCATTAAAATTTCAGCAAATGGTGCTACAGAGTAGCCCAACGCGTCAGCAATTCGATTTGCAAATTCAATACTTGATTTCTCTCTTCCATGCTCAATTGCGTTGATGTATTGCGGCTTGCAGCCTACTCTTTTGGCAAGCTCGCGCTGTGTGATTTTATCTGACTCTCTAATTAATCTGATATATTCCCCAAAATTTAGAGTTTCTATAAAATCTCGAATTGATTCACCTGCTAGATTAATAGTCATGAGGTATTAACTCCTTTACTTCAATAATTTCAATTTCGTTGTTGGTAACTGTGTAAATAACGCGCCATTTTCCGCCAAGTTTTACTGACCTTTGGCCTTTCCGGTCGCCAATAAGTTCATGGTCGCGCCATGGGATTTGCCGTTGTACAGCATCTAATCCGATAACTTTAATAGATCTAAACCAAGTCATGTACCGAGCCTGAACGTATTTGTCCGCTTTTGCTATCTGCTTACTAAAAGTTTTTGACTCAATAATTAATATATCCATCCAACCCCCTTTAGTAAAGTTTTTACTATTATTATTTTGCTCTCGTCAAACCACGAGTCATCTTTTTCTCATCTTTTGAAAATAAAATTTTGGGCTTTGTAACAATAATATATATAAGTTATTTCTACCCAAACAAAGGATGATCATGACTGATACTAACCAAGCACCAGCGGCAGAGTCCGTTGGTACAGAAAATAATAATGTTGCAGAAACTCCATCAACCACTGCCGAAACTAAAAAGTTTCGCGTGAAAGTTGATGGGAGTGAACTTGAAGTTCCTGAAACTGAATTGATCTCCAACTACCAAAAAGGCGTTAGCGCTGATAAACGGTTTAAGGAAGCAGCAGAATTAAAAAAACAAATTGAACAATTTGTAGGACAAGTTAAGGAAAATCCGGAATTGCTTTTAGAGCAACTCGGCATTAACCCCTACGAATATTACGAATCACGACTACTTGAGCGAATTCGGGCACAGCAAGAAGAGCAACAACTTTCCCCTGAAGCCAGAGAATTGAAAGAGCTTAAAAAGTGGCGTGATGATTTTGAATCAAGTCAAAAACAACAACAGCTCGCACAGCAAGAAGCAATTATTGCAAAATCTCTTGATGACGAGTTTGCAGCAACGTTTGCAGAAATGGGAATCACAAAACCCACGGTTGAGATGGTCGCTGACGTTGCAGAGCAAATGCTTGCAGAATACAAAGCAAGCAAACAACGATTGCCGGTAAAAGACGCTTTAACACGTAGCAAAAATTCGTTTCAAAATCGACTTGCAGCATGGACAGAGCAAAACCCGGAAAAGTTCCTAGAACTCCTCCCAGAAAAATACGCAGAGAAATTTGTTGAGACGTATATGGCCAAAAAACAAGGCGCAAAAATACCATCATTGAAGACAAAAACTCCGCCAAAATCTGAAAAAGTATCATCAAATTTAGAACAATTCTTTAAAAGAGGTTACTGATGGCAACTCATACTAAAGTCATACCTGACGAGCGCTTGCAAAAATCGCAAGTGGACACACTCACTTTAAAATTCACAATCTCTGCAGCAAAAACCGCTGCGCAAATTGCATTACAGGGTGCACCGGTGCTGTTTGGATTTGACACCGGAGATTTTAATCAGACAGCAACAGACAATATGCTTGGCACAGTAAATGATGTCGTTGTTGCGACAAGTTTTGGTTCAACTGCGATGGGCTCGAATTATTTTGGCTTTATTATTGCACACAATAGTGCAAAAGCAGTTCTTGGCGCACGCATTGAGACCATTCAAACTACAGGCGGAACACCCGCAAACTCAATTGCGTATGTAGTCGGTGAGGGTGTCGCAACCACAGCACTACCCGATGCGGCAACGTCAAAAATTTCTGTGTCACCCGCAGGAAACATTTACGGGCGCTTTTCAGCGGGCAACTTGGATTCCGTTACCGCTGGTACCATCCTCATCACAATTGACTTTATACAAGCTTAAAAAGGATTAAATTATGTCACAAACAAGTAGCTCGTCAGTCATTAAAATCTTTAAAGACGTCTATGGGCAAATGAACACTTCCGCATTGCCGATGGACGACTTATTAATCAACAAAGAAGTTGCTTACACAAAAAAAGGCCGTGTGGGTGATAAATATATTGAAGCCATCGTGCTGGGTTCCGAAGTCGGGATCACATTTGCCGGTTCCGGCGGTGAGGTGTTTAATATCAACCCAGCAATCGCCGGTGCAATCCGTCAAAGTGAAATTTCACCCTCAATTTCTGTGTTACGTTCTGTCATTCCTTGGCAATCAATTAGTAGGTCGCTTGGCAATGACGCAGCGTTTGTTGAAGCAACGAAACACGTTGTTAGGAACAACATGCTCTCTCACAAACGCTTTCAAGAAATTGTCAAAATTCACGGACAAAACACCACCAAACTTCTTGGCCGCGTTGCTTATATGACAGCAACTTACCGCGGGGCATCATTTACAAATGGTGGCGGAACTTTGACCAGTTCCCTTTACGGCTCGCTTACATTTACCGCTGGTGTGTTGAGTAGCAGTGGCAATAATTACATTCTATTAAATGCTGGTGATTTTGCGTCAGGAATTTGGGTTGGCATGCAAGGTGTCAAAGTCAAGCAACTCCTCGCTTCAAACTTAAGCGTTGTCGCAGAAGGAAAACTCATTAGTGCTGATTCTGCACTTGGAATTTTAAAAGTTGACTTTACACCAGTCGCTGCCTCAAGTTCAGGCTCTCACATTCTCGCATTTGAGGGAATGGAAGTGTCAAATGAGATGGTAGGCATAAAAAAGATTCTCAAAAATACCGGCACACTTTTTAACATTAATGCTGCGACGTATCCATTGTGGAAAGGAAATGTTGGCACTATCACTGGCAAGCTTACATTTGCAAAATTAGAATCATTTGTTGCTGACATGGTCAATGCTGGCGGTCTTTCCGGTGATTTAAAAGTGTATGTAAACCCACGCACATTTCATAACATTGTGGCAAGCGAACTGGCAGCGCGTCAGTATGACTACTCGTACAATAAATCAGAAATTGTCAATGGCGGCAAGGCAATTCGCTTTGCATATGCAGAGGGTGACTTAGAAATAATTGGTCATCGTTACATTATGGAAGGTGATAGTCTGTTACTGAAAACTGACGAGTGGATGTGCAGCGGTTCACAGGATATTGCAACACAAATTGAGGGTATGCCTGAAGAAAAACTAATCTTTCAACTTCAAGACCAAGGTGCGTATGTGTTCCATACTTACGGTGATGTTTATATGTTCTGCCGTTCCCCAGCAAAAAACGGATTGTTGGAAGGAATTAATGACGAAGCCGCTTCTTAATTTTGAGGTCTATCATGAGTCTGCCGCCTGTACTTTTCCCGCTTATCTCAACAATTATTGAAAAGATATTTCCCAATGCTGAAGATGCGCAAAAGGCACAGGCGGAACTCATAAAACTTGCTCAAGAAGCGGATTTTAAACAAATGGAAATTAACCAAGCACAATCTACAAACGACAACGTGTTTATTAGTGGAGCACGTCCTTGTATCATGTGGATTTGTGGTTTAATTTTTGGATATAACTATTTACTTCAACCGTTATTTATTTTTATCTTAACTTTGTTTGATAAACAAATTACAGCATTGCCCGTGTTTAAAATTGATGAGATTTTGCCAGTACTTTTAGGTATGCTTGGCCTTGGCGGCCTAAGAACTTTTGAAAAAATAAAAGGAATAACTAAATGAGCATACAACGCACCTGGAACAATACAAATTATAGTATTCCTGAATCAGGCGAAACGGGTTGGATGTCGCTTACAGATTTTCTCGTTGATTTAGCAAGCAATGCGCAAACAACAAATAAACAATTTCTAGCAACTCGAATTTCAACAGTTGCGACTACAGTTGTGAGTGCTGCGACAGATTGTGTTGTGGGGATTAATTACGCAGGCGCTGCAACTGTTAATTTACCAGCAGGTGTTGCAAATCAAATCTTTTTTATTGGCGATGAGTCGGGCAATGCTGCAACAAATAATATTACCCTCACACCTAATGGAACTAATACTATTAATGGTACAAGTTCTTTTGTTATTAGTAATAATAAACAGAAAGTTATAATTGTTTTTTATCAAGGCGATTGGAAATTAATTTCAAATACAATCGCAAGTGGTGATGTGCCAATTACTCCCTCGTCTGTGGATACACTCACTAATAAATCTTTAGTGGATAATAGCAATTATTTTATCAATAATGCAGACAACACTAAGAGAATTCAATTTCAATTAAATGGTCTCACAACCGCCACTACGCGCGTTGTATCATTTCCCGATGCTGACTTGACAATTGTTGGAACAGCAACAACCCAAACACTATCAAACAAATCTTTGGTTGATAATTCCACATTTGTCATCAGTAACGCGGACAATTCAAAAAAAATTACATTTGATGTGAGCGGAATTACAACTGCAACCACGCGCACGTTTGCATTTCCTGATTCCGACTCAACAATTGTCGGCACATCAGCGACGCAAACAGTTTCGAATAAATCATTGGTTGACAGTTCAACGACAATTATCAATCAAGTTGACTTGACGAAAGCTGCAAAATTTGACACATCTCAAATAACGACCAGCACAACGCGAACGTTCACATTACCGGATGCCACGATTACCCTGGCTGGTCGTTCCAATGCTGAAACATTACAAAATAAATCATTAGAATCATCCACAACGTTTATTACTGATAATTCAGATGCAACAAAAAAATTACAATTTAACGTTGCGGGAATTACAACAGGCACAACGCGAACTGTTACGTTACCCGATGCAAACTTTACGGCAGTGGGCACAACTACAAGTCAAACAATTACAAATAAAGATATTGATGGCGGCACCGCAACAGACACCTCGCGCATCACAACTCCTAAAGCTTCTCTGTCAACTTTAAATAGTCTCACACGCAAAGAAGGCACCATTCTTTTTGCCTCGGATGCGAAAAGATTATTTGTCGATAACGGCACAAGTCTTTCATCAATTGGCGGTGCCACAGGCGGTGCCAGTGACGCAATATTTTACGAAAATGGCCAAACTGTCACGACAAATTACACAATCACAACAAATAACAACGCAATGAGTACAGGAACAATTACGATTAATTCTGGGATTACTGTTACTGTCCCAAGCAATTCTCGTTGGGTTATTTTGTGAGGAATTTATGCCAATAATTTTAAAAGGTGCAACAAGCGGACAGGTCACACTAGACACGCCCGCAATTGCTGGAACAAATAATTTAGAATTGCCAGCCGCAACAGGGACAATTCAATTATTAAAACTTGAAACAGCTCAGGCAACGACAAGTGGTACATCTAAAGATTTTTTAAATATTCCGTCGTGGGCTAAAAAAATTACTGTTGTGTTCAATGAAGTTTCTTTAAGTGCCTCTGCGCAACTTTTAATTCAATTGGGAACGACGTCAGGTTATGAAACAACAGGTTACTTGTCTACAACCACTTACCTAACTCAATCGTCGTCTACAACAGGTACAAGTGCAACAAATGGGTTTATAATATTTAGCAATAACTCAGGCACAAATACAACTGGTCATTTAGCAATAATCACGCTTGGATCAAATTTATGGGTTTCAAATGGTCTTACAAGACAAAACACTTCGCAAATGACGATTAATTCTGGAGTTAAAACTACGGCCGCAACAGTTGATCGCTTGAGAATTACGACTACAAGCACAGATACTTTTGATGCTGGCTCTGTAAACATTTTAATTGAGGGCAACTGATGGCTGTTACACTCAATGCTTCAACAACAACGGGTTTAGAAATTGCATCGGACACATCAGGAATTGTTACGTTACGAAATAACGGAACAGATGCCCTGTCTGTCAATTCCGGCAATTTGCAATTTAATTCCGGATATGGATCCGTAGCAACGGCTTATGGATGTCGTGCGTGGGTAAATTTTAATGGCACGGGCACCGTTGCAATTCGTGCAAGTGCTAACGTGTCTAGTATTACAGATAATAACGTTGGACTTTATACAATAAATTTTACTAATGCGTTGCCGGATGCAAATTTTGCGGCAGTAGGTTGTGCGGGTACTAGTTATGGCGGCGCTGATATCACATTTAAAACGTATGCTTATACAACTACAACGTGTCAAGTCGGGACGTCATTAAACGGAACGGTCTCCGATGAAGTTTATTTAAACGTATCTATTTTACGCTAATAAATAGGTTGAATTTATGACCAAGAGAATTGTCTATACAAACACTGACGGCGGAATTTCAGTCATAATTCCCTCACCTGACAGCGATTTAACCATTGAACAAATCGCTGCTAAAGATGTGCCGCCTAATACTGACTATAAAATTGTTGATGTGTCAGAAATTCCCACAGACCGAGAATTCCGCAGTGCGTGGGAAAATAGTGACGAAAAAATCGAAATTAATTTTGACAAAGCGAAAAAAATAACGAAACAACGATTGCGTGAAGAACGCAAACCATTACTTGCGGCACAAGACGTTGAATATTTAAAAGCATTAGAAGTTAATGGTGATACATCAGAAATCATCAAAGAAAAAAAGCGGCTGCGTGATATTACAAAACTTGCAGACGCGGCAACGACACTAGACGAATTAAAAGAATTGAAAGCAGAAAAACCAAAACCTCCTGAACCAATTATTCCTGTAGATCCCGTTGTGCCTGATGAACCAGTTTTACCAACTGACCCAATCCTACCAACACCTCCGGATCCTGTTGGCCCGGAATCAGAAGTCAAAATACCGTTAGGGAATTTAATTGTGAGGATTGACTAATGACGTTAGTTTTAAGCGGCAATACAGGTTCTGCATTAGATGGAATTAAAAATAGTTTGATGTTTCTTGAAACAGCAAAAGCGACAACAAGTGGAACATCAATAGATTTTACTGGCATACCAAGTTGGGCAAAAAAAATTACTGTGATGTTTAATGGTGTTTCTACAAATGGGACTTCAATAGTTATTGTTAGAGTTGGAGCATCAACAGTCTCTACAACTGGGTATTTTAGTTGCGTTTCAGAAATTGTAGGCGGGGTTGGTGTAGCCTCTGCAACTTCTACTGCCGGGTTTCCGTTATCAGTTAACGTAGTAGCTACTTCGGCTTTGACAGGAAATTTGTTTCTTTACAAAATAACGGCAAATACTTGGACTTTATCTCATAATTTATATCGGGGAGATGGATCACTTACTTGTATAGGAACGGGCTCAAGTCCTTCTTTATCTGGCACCTTAGATGTTATACGAATTACAACAGTTAACGGAACAGATACGTTTGATGCAGGATCCATAAATATTTTAATTGAGGGTTATGTATAATGGCAGCGGATGCAACAGAAAAAATTTTAGAAAAATTAATTGATTCGATGCACGCAAAAATGGCGCAAGGTTTTGGCTCTAAAGCCGTAAAACCTGTTGCGGCAATCGAAGAAGCATTAGAAGATGCAAAAGAAGATAAAGAAGAAGACAAAATGGAAGAACCAAAAGTTCCATCAATTTTTGAAAAATGGTTGCAATCTGAAAACGAGAAAAAAGTTGCACCCAAGAAAAATCAAATGATTGTCTCAAAAACTCAAATCACCATGGCGCCAAAGAAAAAGTCTGACAATAAAACGCCATTTGTTGTAGGGAAAAAATGAGCTACTCAACTGCGGAATTGTTAGCATCTATCAAACGCAACCAAACAATTGCTGCGTCATCATTTCGTTTTGATGACACAGATTTACTCGCTATGGCTGACGAAGAAATCCAAGATGTCATTATTCCTATGATTTTACGATTGCATAGTGACAGACTTCTTTACACAGAAGTGCAACAAGTCGTCGCGAATAAAAAATCGTACACGATGCCTTATCGTGCGATTGGCGGACAGTTGCGCGAGTTATTTTTTCAAGACCAATTGACAAATCCAACTTTGACGCGTGATTTGCGGCTTTATGATTACACATATGGCGTGCAAATGACAACACCAGGAAACCCTTTGGGGTTTTATTTTTCAAGTAATACAATTAATTTAGTTCCAACTCCTAATGCAACTTATGGTTATTTAAATTTCACTTATCCCATTCAGCACAATAGTTTAGTACTAAGTTCTGCTGTCGCTGTTGTGCAATCTGTTGATTTTAACAATAACACAGTGACTTTAACAGCAAATCCGCCAAGCACATTTCTTGCTGATGTTTACTGTGATTTTATTCAAGCAAACCCACGGTGCAATCCAAGAATTCTTGGATTTGATAAACAAATTCTTGGTATCAATACAAATGAATTAACATTTGCAGCAGACACAATCCCAACAGAATTAATCGCAGGTGACAGGATTGCGCTTGCTGGCCAAACAGACACATTATTACTTCCTGACGAGTGCTATAAATACATTGCAAAAGCCATTGAATTAAAAATTATGGGTGCGCAAAAAGATTTACAAGCCTACAATGCATTCAAACCGGAACTCAATGAATTGCGAAGAATTATGGAAAATATTTTAACACCAAGAATTACAGGCGAGCCTAAGATAATTATCAATCGCAATGGGTTTTTAAATCGAAGAATGCGTCGGAAAGTTATACCAAATATTACAATTTCTTAAGGGTTGTAAATGCAAATTACACAATTTAAAGGTTTAAATTTACAACAAAATAGCTTTCAAGACACAGCTCAAGGTTTTCTTGAGATAGCTGAAAATATTATTTACGCACAAGATGATATCATTCAAAAAAGAAATGGTTACGCAACTTTTCTTTCCTCACCACCCGCAAATCCAATTGATATTATTGATTACAAAAATAAATTAATCTTAACATCAATCAATTCTATCTCACGCATTGACCAAACAACTGCTGGTGATTTTTCTTCACTAACAAATTTAGTGGGACAAACATTTACAATTAGTTTACCGCGTGCTGCACAAGCTGGTGGGAATTTATTTATTCCAAGCAATAATTTTATTGTGAAACTCGAAGACACCACATCATCTTTATTAAAAGCAGGAATTAGCAAAGCGCCTGATTTACTTTATTTGCCGTTGGGTTCCGGTTCAAGTTATGCCGTGACAACAGGCATTCACGCACCAGATACGCAAATTGGGTATCGCGTGTTGTTTGGCAGAAAAGATGTCAATCAGAATTTAATTTTAGGCGCACCATCTGAATTTACGCAAACTGCAAATCTTTTAATCACAGCATCATCAATCAGTATCTCTACATTTGATGTGACAGTGACTTACAATTCCCATGGACTTGTCACGAATGATTTTGCCACAATTAAAAATGCGAATGGCACTATTCCCGTGCCTGATGGTGAGTACGTTGTAACCGCTTACACAACAAATACATTTACAATTAGCACAGCGGCTGTGCTCACATCATCGCCAAATTCAACAGCCTTGAAGTTTGGGAAACGGATACAACCACAACTCGAATTTACAATCCCAGCAGATGTAAACTCTCCTGCGTTTCTTTATCGTGTGTACAGAAGCAACGCATCAATTAATAATGACGTTGAGCCTGATGAGAGTACGCTACAATTGATTTACGAAGCAAACGTAACAAGTGCACAACTTGCAACAGGTTATATCAATTACACAGATACCGTTGATGACTTGTTTAAAAGCGCATATCTCTATACAAATCCCAACACAGGTGAGGGCGAAACAGAAGCAAATTTTCCACCACCTGTAGGTTTAGATATTGCGTTATTTAAAAATCATTTATTCATTGCAAACACGACAAGCAATTATACGTTTAATATTTCGCTTATTCGTTCAAGTTCCTCAACGTTTAGCAATGGTGATTATTTTGACGTATTGCAACTTGATAAAAATAATTTATGCACCAGTGCAATTTGGCAATCAGGGACAACGGTCAGATATTATACCAGCGATACTTCAATTTTTATTGTTGGGATGTACGTTGAAATAACAGAGTTTACAAACGCAAATAATAATGGCCGATTTATTATCACATCAAAAGCTAGCGGTTATGTGCAAGTGACAAACCCATCGCGCACCAGTTCCACGGGTGACCAAGCATCAGCGCAAGCACAAATCATGCCATTGAGACGTTATACAGCAGCCGCTAGCAATTCTTATAATACAGCGGCTGGTGGGAACTTTGCGCTCACAACCTCAAGCCCCTCTGTGAGTGTGAATATTGACACCACAGCACGGGCAATCTGTCGCACCATCAATCGCGACAATTATAGTAGCATTTATGCAAGCTATACAAGCACATCTCAAAGTGTCGTGGGTCAAATGTATTTCTATGGCAGATTGATTAGTGACGTGTTTGCATTGCAAGCAAGTAGTGCAACAGTGGGCGCTAACTTTAATCCTACGATTCCTAATGATTTGACTGATTACTCAATTAGTGGAACAAATACACAGCTACCAAACGGTATTTATATTAGTAAAGAGTCAGAGTTTGAAGCGTTCCCATTATTAAGTTATTTGCTTGTTGGCTCAAAGACTGCACAAATACAACGTACTATTCCATTAAAAAACTCACTCATTATTATTAAAGAAGATGGAATATTTAGGTTGTCGGGAAATAATCGCTCTGATTTTCTCGTGACACCAATAGATTTAACGGTGTTTTGCAATGCACCGGAAAGTGCCGTGGATACTGATAATGTGATTTTTGTTTGTACAACCGCAGGTGTCGCGCGCGTGACAGAATCTGCTGTAAGTATTGTCAGCAGACCAATTGAGCCGATATTGCATGCGGTGTTTACGAATTCAAACTTTTATAATCAGACTTTTGCTGCTGTTGTACCCTCTGACCGCCATTACTTTCTAACAACACTACAACCCAATAATGTAGGCACAACGACTTACGTTTATAATTTTCTTGCAGACAAATGGTCAACGTCAACCATTTTGTATAAACGTGGCACAATAAAATTTGATGATAACACTCATTACGCTATCACAGACGGGGACGTGATTTTAAAAGCACGCAAAACAAGCACACGCTTAGATTTTTGCGACGAGAGCGCTCAAGTCATCTCTGTTTCAGAAGTTGCAGCAGACAAGCTCTCGTGTCGCATTGTGAGCCCTTTACCAATAAGTGAGGGTGATGTCATCGCTTGGCAAAGTTCCATCAATCGAATTGATAGAATTCGTGAGGGCGTAATTTATTTTATCCGGCAAATTAATTTTACTGACACAGACTTACCATTTCACTACCGCGCAATTACAAGCGAATGGGTGATGGCACCGATTGGTCTTAATGAAGAGATTTTAAAACAATACTCGGAATTGAGTTTGAATTTACGCAACACTGCAGTCACTCATCTTGATATCGGATTTGTTTCCGACAGTGCAGAGACTGTGTATAAAACGTGGTCTGCAACTTCTGCCAGTCTCGCTTGGGGAATTTCACCTTGGGGTTATTTTCCTTGGGGTGCTGGGGAGACTATAAATCTGAATTTTAGAACATATATTGCACAACCCGTGCGCATTTTTATTCCCGTGGATACTCAAATAACCACTTGGCTCAAGCCCAAATTCAGACACAGTGAAGCGGCAGAGCTTATCAATTTACAATCAATGAATCTCAAAGTGCGCACTATATCCGAGCGCATATCAAAATAATAAAGGAGTGCGCACGTTGGATCAAGTTTACTACGCGAGCGACACAACAGAAAAAGCCTCACGAAAAATCATGGAGATAGTTAGATTCCAACAGCAAAAAATGTTTAGTAGCGTTGGAATTGCTAATGTGTGGAATCGAAACACAGAAGTTTATTACAGAAATAGTTTGATTGATATTTTAAACTTCACGGGAGAACAAGGTGAACTTATTGGCATGAGTGTTCCGCAAGCCCGATCTCTTGTGCGGCAAATGATTTCAATTATTACAAAGCAGAAGCTGCAATTTGCAGCAAAGATGCGAAGCCGTGACTACACCGCATTTGGCAACGGTCAGATTGCAGAGTCACTCGCAAATCAACTCGTCAAAGACCAATCACTGAATGAAAAAATCGACAGGCTCGCAGAGCTTACGTATTTACACGGTCAATGTTTTTGGCATGTGACGTGGGATTCAGACGCAGGCAGAAGAGTTGACAATGGCATGGAAGCCCCAGCAATGAGCGGGGATGTCAATATACAAGTCGCGAGTGCTAAGTATGTTTACTATGACTGGAACGAAGAAGATTGGAATAATTTACATTGCGTCACTGTTGCAAAGCGAATGAACCGTTGGGATCTCATTGCACAACATCCGGAGATGGAAGATGAGCTTAGAAAGATTCCCAATTTCAATCGAATTTTAAATGGGTTTACAACCACAATCGCATCATTCGATGACACACTGACACGCACTGATGATTTGATTCTTGTCTATTATTATTATCACAAACCGACACCAGCGGTACCGCAAGGGCGCATGGTGATTTTATGCAGTGAAAAATGTGTTCTATACGATGGCGCAAATGTTTACGAATGTTTGCCAGTGATTCCTTGCATTCCTGAAAAGTTGGATGATTTTTTATTGGGTTATCCGCAATTCTCAAACCTCGCACCACTCCAAGAAATGCTAGATATCAACTTTAGCACAATGGCTACAAATCAATCAGCGTTCGGTGTGCAATCCGTTTTAAACCCGAGAGGTTCCAATATTGATATCACAGAAATCTATGGGATGCGTTGGATTGACTACACCCCCCAAGGAAATGATGGCGGCGGAAAGCCTGAACCATTGCAACTAACACGCAGTGCGCCTGAAATTATGGATGGCATTAAAATTTATATTGATAACTTAGGCACACTTGCAAACATCAACAGTGCGCTTCGGGGCACACCGCCGCCTGGTGTGACAGCGGGGAATGCAATTGCAACGTTGACAGCAAACTCGATCGAATTCTTTAGTTCATTTTCAAAAGCAATTTTTGCAAGCATTGAGCAAGCCATTACGCTTGCGGTGAAATTTTATAAAATGCTTGGGGCAGAAGAACAACTCACGGTTGTTTCGGATGGTAACATTTCATATTTAAAAGAATTTAAAGCTTCTGATTTGCGAGAATTTGATAGAGTCTCGCTTGAGATTACAAATCCATTAATGAACACAATCGCTGGGCGTCGTGACCAAGCAGAAATTTTATTAAACAAAGGTCTGATAAAAGATATTGGCGACTATTTTATGGTTTTAGAAGGTGAACCGCCAAAGAGATTGTGGAATGCAGAACTCAACGAGTCAGCGTTGATTCAAAAAGAAAATGATGACTTAACTAAAGGCATTCCATGCCCTGTACTTTATACAGACAATCACGCTCTGCATATTGAAAAACATAAAGATATATTGAGAAACCCTGAAATTCGGCGCAATGGAAATATCCAAGAAATTTTGAATCACATGGAACAGCACGAGCAATTTATCAGTCAACAACAGCAAGCGATGATGCCGCAGCAACCACCACCTCCTCCAAGTGATGTGACGTCACATCAACAGATGGAGGATGTGAACAAAGAGCCAGCCATGGTTGAGGATATGAACCGTGAATCAAAACCAGCAACGCCCGCAGAGCCGGAGGTCAGCTTCTAATGCCTATTGTGTTTAGAAAAATTGATAATTTAGTGAGCAATCCAAAAAATGAAGCGTCACCGATTGGTGGCGGGTCAGGTGCTCAATCGACGCAAAACCCGTATGCTTCCACATTTCAAAACCCAAGTAATATTTTGAATGCAAACATAAATGAAAAGCAAGCAGACTTAGACACGGGATTAAATCAGAATATCAAAGACGCTCAACAAAATTTAGATAAAAGTACGCAAACGTACACAGATAAATTAAAAGGTATTGAAAACGAGAAAACCTACGCGGGCAAAGATGAGTTGAACAAAATAGATGATGGCCAATTCTCAAAATTGCAATCATTATTAAGCCCCGATGAGCGGCAAAAGCGTATGGACTCAACGACATCTTCAACGAAATATGTAAACCCTGATACAAGCGCTGTAGCAGCAGCGAGTAGCGTTGAGGGTTTGTCAAATCAATTGCGCAATCAATACAACACAACCGCTGGCGGTTCGAGACTTGATGCGCTTTTGTATCGCAACAGTGGACAAGCGGGACAAGCTCTCAATAAAAATTTAAGCGATATAAACGCTTTCAATTCCACGCGTAATAATTACTTGGGGAATGAAGCAAACGCGCTTACAAATTCAAAAGCAAACCTTGCAAACACCGCGAACACTGTGCGTAGTGATGTTCAAGGATTAAAACAACAGCTCGGCACAACAGCACAACAGCAAGCAACCGATGCGCAAAATACGTTTAATACATCCCGGCAGAATTTGTTAAATAATGAAATTCCCGAATTGCAAGCAAACACAATTCAAGATCTGCTTAAAGATGTGGCATTACAAAATAATTTGACGCAATATTTGCCAGGCCAAAATCAACGCTCATCGTTTCAATATGTGCCGAATATTGATCCAAGTTTGTATGTGTCGCCCGAACGAACATTTGACCAATCTCAATTCTTAGATTCGAGATTTAATAAGCTAGCTGGTTTACTGGGAGAAGAACAAATCGCACCGTCTGCAAGTCCAGCAGATACAAACGTTGCGTTTAATCGCGACGAGTATCTCAACAATTTGCAGGAAAGCGCGCGGCCTGACTTGTTGCGATTCTTACAATCGCGAGTGCCAGCGCCCCCCCCAAGCTCAACAACAACGCTAGGTTTATTACCAACAATAACGAACGCAGTTAGTAATTTCCCACTAGTGAGGGGAATTAGTAATGTATTTAGTTAAAGTCTATGAGGTATTATGTAAATGGATCCGATTACTTTAAGTATACTCGGTGGTGCAACGATAGGCGGCGGATTATTAAATTATTTCGGCGCCGAAAATGCGCGGAAAGACGTTGCATCAGAACGCGCACGAATTGCGGCACTCGCTGATGCAATTAAAAACCCTGAATTTGATATGAGCACGATCACACCCGAAGAATTTAAACTTTTGGGTCAATACAACCCCGAAATGTTGCCGTTAATTCAAGAAAAAGCACCGGAGACAGTGCAGCGGTCAATGGCTGGAGAGCAAGGCCAAGACGCGATGCTCAACTCGCTGCAGCGTTTACGGAATCTGTCAAACACAGGTGCTGACGCGCAGAGTCAAGCAATGGTTGAGCAAGCCATGCGCAATGCAGCAATTCAAAATCAAGGACAGCAAGCTGGAATTTTAGACAATGCCAGCCGCCGTGGTTTTGCGCCAGGGAGCGGTTTGGCATTTGCGCAAGCTCTCTCATCACAACAAAATGCGAATCAATCTGCATCACAAGCGGGCACGCAAGCAGCAATGGCTGCATATCAAAATCGGCTGCAAGCATTGAAAGATTCCGCAAACCTGGGCGGTCAAATTGAATCGAATGATTTGAATTTGCAAGGTCGCAACGCGGATATCATCAATGCGTTTAATCAACGCATGGCAGATAGTCGCCGCAACCAAGCCATGTTCAATACAACAAATTTAAATGATGCCCAGAGGACAAACCTCGCTGCAACACAATCAAACCAAGATCGCAACACGGCGTTACGCAATCAAGCAAAATACGAGCAACGCGATTTTAGAAACCAAACGGCACAGCAACAATATCAAAACCAGCTCAATAAACTTGCTGCACAAACGGGCGCATCTCAAGGTAGTATTAACGATATTCGCGCGAATGCCCAAGACAGAGCAAATTTAATCAGCGGGGCTACAAATACCGCGTTAGCGTTGGGCGGCTTGTACAAATCAAATCCGACACAACAGCAACCCTACAATAGCAAATTAATTTCGGGAGGCGCTTATGGCACTGCGAATGTTTGATGAAAACGTGAACCCTGACATCTATCAACAAAAATTAGCAGAATATAAAAACAGAGCCGCGTTAATTCCAGGCGTCACAGATTCAGAAATTGAGAATGCCAAACAAATGCAACAGTACGGGACACTTGCTAATGCTGTGTCAAAACTTGTTTCAAGCGCTGGCTCGTTTCAGGGTCAGCAAGCAAAGCCCATGGAATTTTCCGAATTCGGAGAGTCCGGCATGCGTGACGTTGCATTAAAACGTCAACAGCAACAAGACAACCTGAAGTTGTTAGATGCGGAATACGGCAAAGATTTGCAAGCTCAACAAGCCAAAGATTCAGCGATTGCGGGGAAAGCAGCAGCTCGCAGACAAGCAGAGATGGATCAATTCACTCGCGAAAAACAAAAACAAGAATTAGAAAAAGGAAGCTACACTCCCGGGCAAAAGAAATTAGATGAGGATTTCGCTAAGGAGTATAATGACTGGACGAGCGGGTTTAGATCAGAGGCAGAAAAAAATCTCGCACTATTACGTAAATCTGCTGAAATGCTAAAAAAATCTAGCTTAGTTTCAGGTCGAGCTTACGGCCTAGTGCCTAATGCCCTGCAACCTGAAATCGCAAAAATCGTAAAACAAGATGTGCAATCGGCGGCTCAAGCTTCACTTAAGGCAATTCTAGGCACACAATTTACAGAGAAAGAAGGAGAGCGAATCATGGCGGCATCGTTTGATCCTGAACTTTCTGAAGAGGCAAACTTAGATAAAGTTATGAGAACAATTAAAGAGCTTGAAGAACGCATGGCCAATAAGAATGCAAAAGCGCGTATTTTTGAATCCGAGGGGTCACTTAGAAACTATCGAATGATCTATAACCATCCGGATCCTGTACCCGACGAAAAGCAAACATCACCTACGGCCGGTGGAGAAACTAAAGTCATTAATGGCCAAAAATATCGCAAAGTCCAAGGCGGTTGGGAGGTAGTGAATTAATGGCAAATTTTATTTCTGATGACGAAATGGACAAGTTGCTGGCAAGTAACAACACAGCACAACCTGCTCAATCTAACAAATTTATTTCTGATGACGAAATGCAGAAATTGGAACAACAAACAGCACAACCAAAAAGTAACAATGATAGTTTTGGGAAAAAATTAGAAGCCGCTGGAATCGGTGCAGCGCGCGGTGCAACCTTTAATTTTTTAGATGAGATTGAGGGAGTTATTGGTGGAGTTAAGCGTGGCGGACAACAAGCTTTTGGCATGTTACCTAAACCCCAAGGAGCAGGTTTTGAGGGTGTTAAGAAAGCATTTCAAACTGGTTATAAAGTTGATCGGGATGCTTCACGCGCTTATCAAAAGCAATTGCAAGAGTCTAACCCTGGGTCGTCTATCGTTGGCGAAATTGCATCAGGTTTGCCTGCTATTGGCGCGAAAAGTTTAGTCACAATTCCATCAATGGTGGCACAAGGTGCACTTGCGGGTTTAGGCGGTGCAGAAGGTGACGCAGTCGCGCAAGCAAAAGGTGCTGCAACAGGCGCTGCAATTTCAGGAGCGTTTGGATTAGCGGGAAAAGGTATTGGGAAAATTGGAGAATCTCTTGATAAAATTAAAACTGACAACGCATTAAAAAGTGTTGGGTTTGATAAAGGATTACTCAATAAAATTTCAAAAAACATGCCGCTCGAAATGCGTGAAAAACAAGAGAAAGACTTGGCAGAGTACATTTTAAAAAACAAATATGCAGATTTTTTTTCGACAACACCTGGCCGTCAAAAAATGTTGGATGCCGCTAAAAAAAATACCGGTCAACAAATTGGCGCTTTAAGAGAGAGCGTCACAGAGCCATTTAGTGCCCCTGAAATTCTCGCTAACGTAAAAAAATCATTTAATCCAAACGAATTAAAAAACATTCCCGAAAATTCCGCAGTTACTCGTGCGCTAAAAGATTTAGAGAGTAATCTGCTTGGTAAATCTGATAAACTTAAAAATGTAAGCGGCACAGACTTAGCACGTTCAATTTCATTTTTGAATTCAAACATTAAAAAAGCACGCGCTGGAATGGATGAAGTTGACGCTGCAGCTCTAGGAAAAATAAAGAAAACTTTAAATGAAATTTTGGAATCCAAAATCAAAGATCCAAACTACAAAGGGCTTGTCAAAGACTACGCGATGCAAAGTCAGGTCGGAAAAGCCTTGCAAAACCTAAACAACAAAAGCCTCAATTCAGCAATTGGACTCGGCGGTATAATAGGCGCGACCGGCGCGGGCGCTTATTCCGCAAACCAGCAACAGCTAAGCCCTGGCGCATTTATGGCAGCCTCATTGCTTACGCCATTGGGTAGAAGAAAGTTAGGAGAGGTAGTTGCCAAGGGGATCAATACTGGTAATAATATAGTTAATAAGGTGCCAATGTCTGTAAAGCAATTTGCATCAAAAAGTGGCATAAACCCCGAAGTTCTCATGTACCTTGCCTCAAAACCGAGCATATCGCAAAATTCAGCATTTTTAAGTCAATACAAAGAAAAAGAATAACTGCATAATTCATGATTCATCTTTGCTATATTTTTTTCTCTATAAGCTTAAAAGCGTCGAATTCTTTTATTTTTTGAGTCTCACCAAATTTAAAATTGCAATTACAAAAAATTCTTGGGTTCGATTTTTTAATTCGAAGCTGCATCTCCTGTGGCCTCAAAATTTTGAAGAAAAAAAATGAAACTGCTACATGAAATGATATGGTTTTAGGTTTATTTATAGCATACCTAAGACTATGTTTGCTTCTTTTTTGTGCATTTTTTTTTGATTAAAAAGAATAAAAATGATTAAAAATATATATATATAAAACTATAAGATACTGGAGCGAATTTTTAATTTTCAAATAACAATTTAAAATTATTGATTTATTTTTCAAAAACCGTTTTTTAAAAAATGGTATCAAAAGTGTATAGACCTCCACTTAGTGGGTGTATAGACCTCCACTTAGTGGGTGTATAGACCTCCACTTAGTGGGTGTATAGACCTCCACTTAGTGGGTGTATAGACCCCGATCTAGTTGTG
>Ga0102860_1000061_pt1 | contig 36360 bp, 44 predicted proteins | sample Colrivmeta1449A3_FD_84496 | JGI IMG/M metagenome (GOLD analysis project Ga0102860, IMG submission 84496) | Estuarine microbial communities from the Columbia River estuary - metaG 1449A-3 | ecosystem: Environmental > Aquatic > Marine > Intertidal zone > Estuary | place: USA: Columbia River...
ATGATCCGTCACTAACCATGTCGCGTGGCGTACCACCAGGTAGCCCAGTTACAGCTGTCCATGATGGGCTTGATGCATACGGGTCTGTTGAATAGTAAAGATTTGTACCATCTAAGAAATAAACTTCTGTATCTGTCGTAGCAATTTTTAAGTTTGTACCAGTAGCAGCTTTAGATAAAGCTACGCTTTTAAGCAACGAGATCTGGCCTTTAGTCCAAGGGTTAATTCCTTGACTTGTATTAAACCTATAGTCCTGTGCTTCTGCTGTGTCGGCATACTTTTGTCCAGCACCAAGATGCCAAGAGCTTTCACCACGTCGCCACAATCCCTGTGGGTTAATAGCTGCTTCGCCAGGTGTAGTTGATTGGTCAACCGAATCACGAACACGTGGTTCAAAACCACGAGAAAACAAATTAGATTTAAGATCTACAAGAAAAGGTCTTGAATCAATTGCGACAGGAAAAATATCTGGGACCAAGGAACTAGATTCCTGTCCTGTGTAGTAAGCAGGGGAAGGAAGATAGGCATTCGTATACCGCAGTAGTAATGACACGGATCATTCCCTTGTCAAGAATGTTGGATATGCTCGCATCAATCGTGCAGCCTCCGCAATGATTCTGTCTCTCCGTAGTTGCCTTAGGACTGTTACAGAGTTGTTAATTGCACCAGAAGCTACTTCTTCTGATCGACGTGTATCGCCTTGTGACTCAATAAAGTTTCGTTTGATTTCGCGTGGGGCCATCAATCTAAGTTGTGTACCGATAACAACAATATCTTCTACTGATTCTTGTATACCACAATCTGTATTAAGGTTGGTTGCTTCAGTAGTAACTGAAGTGTATGGCGCTTTGTAGACAACACGAAGTCTGCCAGGGTATACAGCTTGGTCAAACTTAAGAGCAAAGGAAGAAGCAAAGTCATCGGTTGGTAGATCTCGAACAAGTTTTACTTTGCGAGCTACTGGGTAATCGTCGGTAAGATAACGAACAGATACATTGAGAACATCTATGACATCAGTAGCTGATGTTAAGTTAACCATTCTGTCTGTGCCGTTGTATGTTTGGTTAAAAGTTTTAACTTGGAACAATCCATTAACTGGTGATGAAAGATCTAGTACCTCATCGTTGATTGCTTCAAGTACTTGAGCTCTAGGAAACCTAGGGGCAACCGTTAGCAACGCACCGCTTGTATGTGCGGCTGCTGTTGTTCCATTAAATCCACGTTGAACCGTCAAAGTTTGAGTAGAAACATTGGCTGCCCAAATATAAAACATTTCAGAATCAATTTCAAAAACCTGTCCAGCACGTAAACCTTCTATGGCATACGTGCAAACAACAGAAGTACCTGAGTCTGTAATGGTAGAGGCCAATTTGTTGCGGGCCTCCACCGTTCCAGATAGAAGTTGCCGCAACGTTTTATTAATTACCGTTGCTGCTGTTGTCATTATTTCTTTTTCTTAGCTTTCATCTTCATCTTCATCTTTTCCTTCTTAGCCATCGCCATACCTTTTGGGGTGTAAGCGAATTCCTTTTTTCCTACTTTTGGCATTATTTGCCTTTCTTATTTCGTGCGGATATTGCTTTAGCCTTAGACCGTGCATCCGCTTTAGACGAAGCACCCCAAGCCTGTAAAGATAATAGCAGTCTTGTTGGTCTGCCTTTTTCATCTCGTTCAGGTCCTGGCATGTTCCCCATACGTGCAAGGAATGATGCTCGACGTGGATTGTCTCCTGCTTTAACAGGTGCTTTCAATGTCCCACCTTTATACGATGCACGACCCTTTGCGTTGAGTCCACCTTTTGGATTCTTTCCTTCTTTGCGTTGCCATGCTGGAGTCTTAGCCATTATTTTTTCTTTCTACGAGATACGACAATCTTGCCGTCTTTTTCCATTACTTTCATGCCAGCACTTTCAGTCTGCTTTTTTAGTTGACTATACTTTTGCGCAACAGTAAGTTTTTTAGCCATTTATTTTCCTCTGTACTTTGCTGTTTTTTTTGCGATGTTTTTAGGTTGTTTAACAAACTGCTTACCTTTTGCATTGCCAGCAGCTTTGGCTTTATTTGTTGCTGCTTTCTCTGCAGGTGTTAAAGCATTCCAAGCTGCTGAAGGTAGGTAACGTTTCTTTCCCTTAGAAGGTTTACCGTCAGAAGTTCTCCATTTTTCTTGGGTCCATTTCTTTAGGGACTGTTGAGATTTAGCAAGCGCCACTACTTGTATCCCCCGCCAGCTTTTTTGTATTCACTTGCAAGCAACTGGGCTTTACGTGCAGACCATTCACCAGGGTCTCCACCTTTAGAACCAGCCTTAATTTTGTTAAACAATCTCTTACGCATTGCTGGTTTGGTGTAGTTACCAGCAGCATTTACTTTAGATTTGTTTTTCATTTAATACCTATCCCTGTCTCGACTTGCCATTTATGTTCTGCTTTTTTTTCAACTTCGGCTGAACCATCAATTCGTTTTGGTTGCAAACCTTCCTTCCTTAAACGCTTATAAGCTGGCATATCTTTCTGCCAGTTTCGTTCTACCTTATTTGTTTGCTCTACTTGCTTCCCACGAGTTGTGGTGCTATTAGTGCCCATGCGAATATTCGCAATGCGACAACCAAAGCAACCATCAACATCTAAATCGGGATGGGTTTCTGCATGCTTCACGTTATGTACGCTCCGTATCCAGCTGCTGTTAGATCTGCCACTTCTTCATCCGTTAATGGAATTACATGCGACCCAAGATAAACCCTAACTACCGTACCGTCTCTTGGATCATTAATTGTATATGAACCATCTTGTAATTCAAAGAGATTCTCTACTCGCACCCCGTTAGGTAGACGAGCAAACAATCTTTGTTTTGCTTGATACGTAACATCTGGATACGATTGAACAAAAGCAAAGTTTGTAGTTTGTGGAACCCTGAACATACGAGACTTAACCCATGTAGCGTTCTCACTTACGGAACCCACACCAGAGCCTGTAGCTGTTCTAGGAAGCGATTCGATACCGCTGGCTGTCTCGGTACCAACACCTCCTCCTGTCGCCGTACGGAGCGCTACAACGATTCTGGTGGCAGTCTCGGTGCCAAGACCAGACCCTGTTGCTGTTCTTGGTAGGAGTTCTATCGCTGTAGCTGTTCCAGTACCAAGTCCACTACCTGTGCCGTTTCTTACTAAACCACGAATAAATGTTGTTAAAGAAGTTCCAGTGCCGCTACCCGTTGCTGATCTAAAAAGAGACAAAAATGGATCTGCGTCACCAGAACCCGTGCCAGATCCTGTGGCGGTGCGAGCCAAAACTTCTTTGGTTGTGCTTGTTGATTCACCTGCTGTACCACTACCTGTAGCAGTACGGATAACTATAAGTAATCTAGTTGCTGTTTCTGTGCCAAGACCAGAACCAGTAGCAGTTCTTGCATATACTGCAGGACCTAAGTAGTAACGACCACCAGTTAAATATGGGAACGAATAATCGGTTAACCCAGTAAGACGTAACTGGTTAGAACCAGAAATTATTGCGCTATCAGCGCCAACACCAGACCCTGTAGCTGTACGTAATACTACACGTACTCCAGAAGCCGACTCGGTTCCAGTTCCTGAACCAGTACCAGACTTTACTTTTGTTGTAAACGCAATTGCAGTTTCTGTACCAAGACCAGAACCAGTAGCAGCTGTTTGTTTTATAGGTGCACCTACATAATAAGCACCACCAGTTAAATATGGGAACGAATAATCGGTTAATTTACCAATACGTAGTTGAGTAGGTCCCGAAACAGTTACTTCGGTACCAACACCAGACCCTGTAGCGGTACGTAGTACTACACGTACACCATAAGCTGATTCAGTTCCAGTTCCCGATCCAGTACCAGACTTTGCTCTTATTACAAGTTTACTTGCAGTCTCTGTACCAACACCAGAACCAGTAGCAGTTAATTGAAATATTAACGCACCAATGTATAGACCCGTTGCAGGTCTATACGGTGATGAATATTTTGTAAGTGTGCCCTGAAAAGCAGCCATAGGGTTTACCCCCTAAGACTAATCGAGAGACAGGGTTAGTGTAGTAATTTGGAAAGTATCGCCAGCAGTTACAGCAGCCGATGCTGACAATGCACCACTCCACAAAGCGTTACCTGCAGTTGACGCATCCCACAACGACCAATGTGTATAAGTTTCTGTAGTAGAAACGTTAGTCCACTCAATAGTTGAGCTTGTTGCAATAGCGCCCGAAGCCGCTGTAGCCCAAGCAGAAACTTTACGAGTTGCTTCAACAGCAGCATTGGAAGTAGCGGCCTCACCAGGATCACCAGTATGCAACTTGACATACACATTCGTTGGCATAGTCCAAGCAGTTTTACCTGTGGTGTGCTCCAAGATTTTCAGTTCAGCATAATTAGAAATTGACATACAAACCTTTCGTTAGTAAAAGTATAGCAAAGCCCCCCCGCCTTTCATGACGGGGAGGCCCTACTAATTAATTATTAGGAGGCGTTAGCACCAATGCTTGATGCCGACTCAATTCGACGAAGCGAGGCTTCGCGGAAGCGACCGTAGCCGCCGAGCCAGTACCAACCAAGTGGTTGCAGACGCATCAAGATATCTGTGACATTGCCACGGACAATCTTCGGTGTTGCGCCATTGCCATCTTGTGTGCTGAACGCCTTAGCAAGAGCCTGACGACCCATGATAAGAGTTGAGTATGCATCTCCTGTACCAGCTGCACCTGCGCCGTTGAAAGCGTTGGTGAATACCTTGGCACGTGGTGTCTCAATGAAACGTACCGACTCAAACAAGCCGATCTCGCCATTGTAGATACCAGTTGGATCCACGTAGTTAGCTGGTGTGCGCCATGCACTTGCATCTGTAGCCGAACGGAAGTCGTACGACACGTCTGGGTGGATGAAGCCGATGTATGAACCATTGAAGGTTGCAACGTTTGCACCACGCAGAGCAGCTACCTGCTTACGGATGTCGTTTGCTACCAACAAGTCATCTACAGCCAGCGTTACACGTGATGTTGCTGGTGAAGCTCCACCTGTTGCGTAAGCTACGTTGGTTCCTGCGGCAAGTACTTCACGAACGACTTGATCGATCGAGTCACCTGCGTTGTAGCCAATGATGTTTGCTGCTGCCGAGTCAACATCCAAGAATGCTGTGCCACGGAGTTTTGCTGTTGTAACAACTGCGTTGCCGTATTCAGCCAAGGTAACTGTTACCTGACTGTCCGAGAGCGCTGTTGGGGTTACGTCAGTTACTTCGTTCAACGTAGATGTCGCTGCTGCGATGTCTGCGAAGATTGTGAATGTAACTCCAGTACCAGGCATTGCCTGTGCTACTGGTTGTACGTCCGCTGCCTGATCGAAAAGAAGTTCTGAACGCAATGCGAAATACGCAAGACGGTCAAACGCCACCTGGTCGATAGACAAGGACGAGGTTGTTGTTTCGCCTGCCATGTTTTAATTCTCCTTAAAGAATTGGTTAATTGTTGATTTGATTCATTCTTGCTTGAGCCAACAATTCCATTACTTCTCTTTCGGATTTAGCGTTTGCAATTCTAGTGCTGTAGTCAACCGTCGCTTCAGTTGTGTCTCCAACGCGTGATGCGTTGCTAACTCGATCCCATGCTTGCTTTTCCTGTGTAGGGGCTGCTTGCATAGTTTCTTGGGGCTTAATGAGATTTGCTTCTGCGGCTGCAACTCGGATTGCCTCGGGTGTGAGATCGCCATCGTAAGCTTTCACGAAATACTTGGACATCCCTGAAGATAGGTCTACGCCTGCCTTCACAAATGCCAACTCTCGTTGAGCCGACTTAGCTTCCTCTGCTTGCTGACGCAAGCTCTTAACCTCTGACTCCAACTCACGCATCCTTGCACGAACTGGATTCTTTGCTGCCTGGTCTTCCTGAACGCTGTCCTCTTCATAGAAGTCTTGTTCTTGCATGACCCACTCCTCCGCCCACACCTGGCTGGAGGGGCCAAGTGGCTGCATATCTCACCCCTGTTAGCACATTGAAATCGGGGGGATTTCCAATGGTTATCCCTGATGGGATATAACTATCTTACATCACAATTAATGATTGTCAAGGGTTGACTATCTGTATTAGAGATTTGCTTGACCGTACCCAGATTTGTACGAAGTGCTGTCGCCTTGAGCAAGGGTTGCCGAACCACCACTAGCAGTTACCTCACCGATACGGCGCTTTTTGCGTTCTTCCACTAATCGTTTAGCTTCAGCATCAGTACCTAAAGCAGCTTGAACAAACTGAAGATCTGTGATTTGTTGTTCTCCAAGCCCACTACGTCGCAGTTCGCCCATCTGTCCTACCGTTGTGAAGGCTGCTTCTGCCTCTGCTTGAGTAGTACCTTGTCGCACAAACTGTTCAGCTATATCTTTATTAAAGTTAAGTCCTGAAAGTCTTTGGGCGCTTTCGGCAATCAAAGCTGCTTGTGCTTGACGTTTGTAGTCTGGGGCCATAAGAGGACGTGCTCGATCTGGATCGATTACATATGCAAGAAGATCCCCGTCCGTAATCCCGTACATCTCTGCCATCTTATTTTTTACTTCTGGAGAGGCATCACGCACCACCGTGTATGCATCCCTAAGGCGATTGTTTAGTTCTGATACCGATACGTCACCGCCAATTAGTTTTTCAAAATCATCTGGTGAATCGTAAAACCCCTGTGGCAAACCGTTGGCAGCCAAAGTATCTTTGTATGACTTTTCCAAAGCAATATAGGTAGCTGGTTTTAGTTCATTAAAACCTAAAGCTTTACGTCGCTCATTAGCAGCAAACCGTTTTTTGTACGCTTCCTGTTCGCGTAATGCATACATAAAAGATTCAGTATCGTTGACATCTATTGTTTGGTTAGCATAAAGCGACCAAGCATATTCATACAACCCTTCAAGACCATACGAAGACAAAACGTTTCGCAGTATTTCTTTTGCTCCAACCATTGGGACAAATTCGTCTCCGCCTCCGTCGTCTCCGCCTCCGTCGTCTTCGCTAGCAGCAGCAGAAGCAGCACGATCTTTGCCTTGTTGAATAAGAATAGCAAGAGCATCTTGTCTTTGTTTTAAAGTACCTTTACCAACACCAGTATTTCCTACAAGCTCATTGATGTACGATTCATCGCCATAATATCCACGTGCTTCATAAACAGCAGCAGGATCTAATGTTTCTGGTGTTTGTGTAGATAGATCACTACCGCCTGCATCACCATCAAACATCATTTCATTACTCACGTTACTCATCAACTAACCTCTCCAAACATTTGGGCTATGGTCATAGCCATAGACATAGCATCACGTTTTGCTTTTTTTGTTTTTTCAAATCCATATTTAGGATCGGTACGCAACATAGTTTCCCATTCACCCAATGTAGGTGGTGGAGTATTTGGTCCGCCAAATGCTGTTCTAAATTTTGGATCATTAAACGAAATAGATTCTGGGGCTAACTCCAATGTGTTAGCAGCTGTATCTCGATAAGAACTAAAGATTTCAGCAAGAGTTAAACCAGCGTCCAGTTGTGGAGCCAACTGAAAATGTGCTGCTTTAGCTAAAGCCATACCTTTCTTTTTAAAAGTATCAAGAGTAATAGCTTCTCCGTTGTATTCTTTGCCCTGAAGTGCAGCAAGAATTTGTTCGTTTAAATCTGGTGGATTGTATCCGTAGTCTGCTGCTACTTTTTTTAACGCCTGTGCATCAAGACTTTCTAGCAAATCCTGTTTACCGCGGGCACGAGTTCCCACAACGCTGTTTACATATTGCGATAAAGCAAGTCCACTAAAACCACGACGTGTCGCCGTCAACGTAATGTCATCTAATTCTTTAGTTGTCAAACCAAGATCACCATAACCGCTAGCTATGGTTATGCGATTACCCCTAATTTTGTCGGCTCTATCTACATCAGATAAAGCATCAAATGCTTTAGCAGACTCAACTGTTTCGTTGTAATACTTAGTTGCTTTAACTTTTGCATTAAAAGCATCAACACCAGCCTGAGTTGTAAATTCGTACTGATTAGGTCTTTTGGCTACGTCTTGGATAAGATCAATTAAGTCATCACCAAACTTGGCTCGAGCTTCTTGTTCTCCTGGTCCACCGTCAACAAGTTTTGCAAACTGTGGAAACTTTGCAATGAAAGCACTACGCCAATCTTGTTTTGGTTCTGTTTTTGTTTTTGCCATTATGCGCCACCCAACAACGAAAAGATCTGGTTAATTGCTTTACCTGCCGAATACGCACCAAACTCGCCAGGTGAAGCTTTCATTGCTTGTTGTTCGGCTGCAACGCCAAGAGTAGTCGGGTTTTCAACGTTAGATAGTTGACGTTTCCTATCCATATCTTGGATTGCTTGAACTGCAATCTTTACTTCTGCTGGGGTTGCTGCCCTACCAAGAAGTTCAAAGAACGCATTGCCAGTTTGCTTTGCTGCATCCTCTCTCGAAACAACAGATACGGTTCGACCGCCACCAGCTAAACCTGCAGGAAACTTCATTGCGCCAGTAGCGTAAAGATCTACCAAAGCTTTCATGGTGCGACCTTTATTGTTTGCAAGTTGCAACATGAAATCTCTCATAGCACTTTCATCTGTATTAGTTAAGCCGATGCCTTGTAAAGCCTGTGAACTTGGTTTGCCCTGCGCTGTGCCTTGGTAGTAACCCAAACGTTCCATTGTTTGAAATAACTGTGAACGATCAGCATCGTTTTTTAATCTAAAAAATTCTCTATAAATATCTTCTGAAGTACCCGTGTATTTAGATTTAAGAACATTGTTTTCATCAACCAAATCTTCACCCACATAAACCCATCGGGTACCACCAGGTCCGCGTTGAGCCTTAAGCGTAGATGGAAGTGTTGCAGCAAAACCTACTGCTGGCTGAAATACAGGTTGATAGTTTTTTTGCCCTTCTTTGCCAAGAGATGTTGCACGTGGCGAATAAGCTGCTTCTTGTTTAAGTCGATCCAAATTTTGAGTGTTAGTTAAATCAAGTAAACGCTCAGGCAAAACTACAGCATTTGGATCTGGAACCATTCCAGTAGAATTAACCCCAGTATCGCCAACCAATTTCATTTCTGCGACATCTTGTGATGCAGTTGTGTTATCTTTATCGCCGTTAGCCATTATTTTTCAACCTCTGATGAGAGCAATCGTTGCCAGATTCTATCAAATTCTGGACTTTGTGCAGCCAGGCTATTACCAAAAGAATACAGATTCTCTGCTAATGGGATAGCAGCCTCTGAATTGAAACTTTTAAGACCTGAAGTAGCAAGCAAAGAATCTCTAGAAGCTAAATATCTTTGAAGGTATGGGACTATCTCGTTATCAGCCAATCGTGGATCTTTTATAATCTCCCTAAGCTGTATCAATTGATTCGGGTATTTGCCAACAGTAAATTCAGCTACTGGTTTAAAGCCAGGGTATTCTCTGCTTAACTTAAGGCGATAAGCAGCAAGTTTTTGGCTTTCTGCCTCAGATGGAAAAGCGCCAAACATTTGTCGAGCAGCTCTAAATTTGGCTGAACCAATACGGTTTTGAGCTAATTCAACCATTTCCGAAACGGAAAGTTTTTCCCGAAGACCTTCTTGTTCTTGTCGTCTGTATACGTCAAAGTTAAATTCTGAACCCCGTGGAGCAAAGTAAGCTGCCACTTCTGGGTAATCCTTTAAAAGGTTTTTATTCGCGAATTCCCATTCACCAAACTCTGGTGTTGCTTCAAGACCAGGAACCAAAGACCTACTTTTTGAACCAACATACAATGCTGCCTCATTGCCAAAGACATTAAGAAAACGAGGAACTGCTGAGTCGTAATCCTCTTCTTGCATTTTGCTAAAGACTTTAACCATTTCATCTACGTAAACATCTTTATCTTGTGCTTCAATTTGAAAACCAACCTGAGGTGCTGTTGGTCCAAAGAACTGTTGCGCAATTCGCAAGACTGAAATAAATTGAGCATCACGAACTGAGTCGCTTTCAAGTTTCCTAAATCCTTCTGGGGTTGAGAAATCATAATCCCCTGATGCATACTTTGCTCGCACAACTTCATGTAAGGTACTTGCAAAAGTTTTATTTTTTTCAAGATCTTGCGGCTCAAGCAAACTGTAAAGAAGAGAAAAAGTTTTTGTTGCCGTGCCTGGCAATGGATTAAACTGACCAGCTAATTCTCCTGGCTTAAGACCCACCTTGCCATAAGGCAAAAGAGTTTGCACAATTTGATCCGTATCTGGGGTGTTCTTAAACAAGAAAGAAGCTGGAATTTGAGCCAACGGTCCAAGACCTGGAACCCAACTCATACCTTGACTAAGTTGCTTGACTGGTGCTTCAAAAAATGATTTAACGCCAGCTGCTCTAAGCGCTGCTGGGAATCCAAAAATTTCTGGAAACTTAAAGTACTGTTCTCCAGATTGAGGATCCTCGTAGAAAAAACCACGACCATCACCATCTGGATCAGATTGCGCTAGGTTATTTGTGTATCGCCCAATCCTTGCTAAACGACTTGGATCTTCAAGCATTAAGTTGCCGTAAGTCCCAGCAATTTCTCGCCACGCACCAACAAACGGAAAGATAATACGCAACGCATCTTCAAGGTTGTTTTTTTCTGTTGCATCATATAATAAGTCTTTGGTTTTGGTGATACCAACTAAACGGGCATAGTCGTCTAAGTCATTGGCTGTTAACGTACCAGTCCCTGGGGTGTTTGCTACCTTTTTAAGTTTTGTAGCAGTTTCTTGACTGCCAATATATTTTCCAATGTCATCACCAAAGCCAGCTTTTCTTGCCGAACTCTCAAGTTTCTTAACTATTTTTTGAGCTTCGTCAGTAGCAAGTCTTCCTATTTGATTACCAATTTCTTCATAGTAAAACTTTCTAAAAACTGGACTACGCTCAACAGTCTTAACAAATTTTTGTCCATAAAGTTCTTGAAAGAACTTATTGGTAAACCAATCCAAACCTTCCTGAGTTGATTGAAACCAGTTTTTACCTTTTGTGTCACTTATTCTTTGCTCTCTTCCGTAGTAAGGATTCAATCCATTACCAGCCCCAGTTGTATCTACTGGAGCATTTTTAAGAAAACGAACAGCCTCGGGACTGTATCTGAATGTTGATTTACCTGTTGCTGATCCTTTGTACGCTGGTTGAATAATTGCTTCCCCATCTTGAAAACCAATAACCACACCATCAAATGCGTTTTCGGGATCAACTTTTTTACCACGAGGGAGAATAGACATCTTGCCTTTGTTGTTGTAAAGCTCAACAAAAGTTCCTAGCTTAAGTTCTTCGTTTGAGTATTTTAAGGTAAGAGCATCTTTCGGGAGAACAATTGAACTACCCATTGGCATGCGATCAAATGCTGCAATAAAAGTAGCTTCGCGGATACCCCCCGTCATATTTTTTACGTTTGTATATGGAAGACTTTTTACGTGCTCACGCAAAAAAGCTCGACGCTCATCTGGCTTTAACCCTTTAAGTGATTCTGCTGGACCCTGAACAGATGGTCCTTCAAGGGCTTTAAATGGAAGCCCACGACTGTAAGCGCCATCTATCTGTCTGAAGTTTTTAGCTTCATCAGCAATCCCAGTAAGTTTGTCAAAAATCTTATCTTCCGCAGTATTGAAAATAATTTCTTGCGCTGCTGTTCTTTGCAGCGGATCCTCGTTGATCAAACGGAAAGTATCTAATGCTGCTTCTGCGTGTTGCCTATCTCCAGTAAGTTTAGAAACTGGTATCCAATCACCCGTGTAACTTAAATGTTGCGCACCTTTGATTTCATTTAATCCGTGCATACGCATGGTCACTTGAAGAAGTTCTGCATGCTCATCTCGCAGATTTTGCCATTCCTCCGCAATCTCTGCATTGGCTTCTCTTTTGTTTTTGCCAATTAATTGAGGGCCCTTAACTACAAGTTGTTCACCCAAAATAGATCGCTCTTTAGTTGAGAGGTCGTATTTTTTTGCTAGCTTCATTAGTTTATTAGCAGATCTAGTTTCGCCCAACAAAAGAGATATGTATTCGCCAGGGTGATTTAGGAATCCAGTTTTGCCACCAAGAGCCATACGCACTTGTGCATCCATTGCGTTTCGCACAATATAGCCAATTGTCGCAAGGTTAAGCGGTTTCCAAATAGCGTTTTGAAACCCATCTAAAATACTAACGGTTATTGATTGTTCGCCTGTGTAAACTCTTCTGCTAACAGTTTTTGTTAATGCATTTAATTGAGTTTGCAAATCAGCTTTTGTCTTAAGCAAATCTTCATCTTTGCCAGAAGGAAGAGAATTTAATTGACTTTTAATTTTGTCGTATTGGACTTGATCTGTAATTTCCTCGATGTCCATTCTTCTTTTTCTAGCGGAAAACAAAGGACGAATTTTGCCCGTGCGCCCAAAACTAGATGCCAAAGCTTCTCTCATAAATGGATTTGACGTAAGCCTTCTTAGCTCTCTTGCATCTGGCAAAGATTGCACGCGATCAAACAACTGAGACAATTGCATTGGTCGAGCAAAAGCCATATGTGCTTGACCAAACTCTGCTGATTTTTCTATAAATTCATTCCACACAGATTCAGGAAAGTGTTTCTTAAGCAAGTCCCCGTAGACTTTCATATAACCAAGATCTGTTTCTTGGCCTGCCCTGTTCAACATGTAGGTACGCAAACTATCTCTGCTTACTCTTACTCTTTCAAACAGGCTTTGAATAACTTCATCCTCAACACCGTTAAGTTTAAGAGTTTCTTTTATGTAGCCTTTGTAAACTGCATAAGCTTCATACTGGTCATCCGATGTTGAAATCGATTTAAATTTATCAAGTGCTTCTTTTGTAAACTTTGACAAAACTTCAGGCGTTGCTCCCGATGCTTTTAAAGAAAGATGCATATTTTTGACAGCAGTAATACGATCTTTTGTGCTGCCGTTTATGACTAGTTGAGAACCAGGCATTTGGCTTAGCAATCTGGAACTACCCATAGTTCTCTCTACTGTCCACTTAACTGGGTTGTGAAGAAACCCTGTCTGAATATCCTGGATGCTTGTACTTAAAGTACTTGCACCCATTGCATACGCTCCAACTAATTCTTCTTTAACTTTGTCAGCTGTATTGGCTTTTGCTAAACGTTGAATTTGTTCTGGGCTTAATTTCCAATCAAATCTTTCCGCGATTGCAAGTTCGTCTGATTCTGCAGCAATTTCATTAACAGCTTTTACTGCTTGTTTATTGGTGTTCATAAACCTATCCCATTTTTGAACATCAAGAGACAAACCAGTAAGTGATTTGCTTAGACCAGCACTAGAAGCTAATGCGTCTCTATATGCTTTGGCGTCTGCTTTAGTTATTGAAGGAACAACCCCTCTAGCAAAATCAACAATCTCTCTTGCGGTGCTACCAGAACCTGAAATTTCAGGTATGTTTCTGCTTGCAAGAGATAAAACCTTGGCACCCTTTACTAAATACTTTGTTGGATCTGGGACAACCAGTTGTGTTATTACATCGAGAAAACCAGAAACTCCTGTATACCAAATACTATTTTCTGGCAAATGAGTAAGCGAGGCAACACCTCTACCAATAGTGTAAGCAGAACCGTTTACCATGCCGCGTGTTCTACGTGCAGCTTCTGATTGCTGGGCCATTAGTTCTTCTGAAATAAAAAAGCCCTCGCCTTGGTTATCCCAGTTATTTAATAACTGAAACAAACTAAAAGACTCTAAGGCATCCTTAACCGAATAACTTCTTTTTCTTCCTTCTTCCGTGCCAAGGGTGCTAAGAGAAAAAACGTTTTGCAATAGTTCTGGAGCAGCAGAACTAATAGCACTAACAACCCTAGATGCAGATTTAAGACCTCCATAAAGGTTTGGGCCTAGATTGCGTGGATCCAACTCTTCTTCAAAAAAACTTTTATCAACAGATTTGCCTTCAGCTACTCTTTTTACAGCGGTATTTACTTTGTCGCTAAGAAGATACTCTTGAGCTTTGCCTGTTAAAAAACCTGCCGAAACTGGGTTATCGCTTAAGTTGCGCGCATAAAGTTCTGCTGCTTTATCTACAGCTCCATCGCTTGCATAATTCTTGGCTAACGAAAGTTGAGTATTGGCTGGAATCCAAGGTGCTCTATTGTTGATGTAAGAAATACGTTCTGTTATTAATGGATCAACAACTGGTTTTCGAGACGAAGCTTCTTGTTGCATTGCAGTTTCCTGCAATAAAATTGATTTGCTTTGTCTATCTAAGTTCCTTTGCCAAGACATTAACTTGTCTCGTACTTATCAATTAAATCACCCAATCCACTAGACGTATCAAAACGTGCAATGTTGCGCAATTCCATCACCGCATCATTAAGTGGGTTTGGTATTGGAATACCAGCTTGTACTGGACCCATACCTGCGCCAAATGCTGCGCCAGCAGTAATAGGTTCATTGGGGCGATTAGTCATTGCAAGCAAGTTAACTTTTTCTTTTGGTTGCTGTGCGGTTACAGTACGATCACCAGCAGCAGGCCCAGATGGGACTTGTTTAAGCCCATCCATAAGTTTTTTTACTTCGCCGTATTGATTGCTTGGTCCAACCTTTGGAGTCATGGTGCTACCAATAACGTTTGCCTTGTTTTGTAGGTCTGTCCGTATTGCCATTTCAGCCTCCGAGTTGTGCTAGTAGTGCGTCTAATCCTTGTGGTCCAGGAGGTGGCTGCATTGGCGCTTCTGCGCCCATGCCTGGCATAGCTAACCCTGGCATAGCCTCTGGAGAACCAGGGGCTACCATTGCTGCTTGCCTGTCTCGTGCACGTTGATCTGTGCGCTTAACAGCTTCATACAGAGTTACGTTCTGCTCAATCACCAAACGGGTTAAATAAGCTAGATCCTCTGGTTGGTATGGACCGTTTGGATCTACCGCTTGTTGTTGAATAGAACTAAGTAACGCTGACTCAACACCTTCTGCAACGATTCTATCATGTTCTAGGTCAGGGTCAGAGATTAGTGGGTCTGCTTCTCGTGCGGATTCCTTGCTCATTAATCCAGTACCAAGCCGTTGTCCAAGACCAACAATCAATCCGTTTACATCCGAACCTGCAGCTGAATAAGTTACGTAATGGAAATCATTATTCCAAAGTTGATTTGGAACATAGATAGCCATGCCTGCTGCTGCGCGACCTGGAATATAGAACGACTTTTGGAAAGCACCCCAGTACGCCCGCTCAATCGCAATAGCAATTTTGTCTTCTTGAATCATTGACGATTCAAAGATTGACTGTGCTTCTTGTACGCGATAGTCAACGGTTGCCGAAAGCACAGCATCACCACGTCGACCTGTACGAATGTTGCTGCCTGATTCGCCACCAAACTCTGCTGGGATGGCACCCTCTAAGCGCTCTTGTCGTTCAAGGCGATCCAACGCCGTATCTGTTTTGTAACCAGGGTTTACCTGTAGCTGCTGAATGTCTCCACCTTTAACAACACCGAGCTGACCAATCTTGCCATCGGCTACTTGAATAATCTCAGGGTTCTCGCCTGAACGTGCAACCAAGTATTCCTCTGGGAAAATGCCACGCTCAATAGCAATCTCCGTTAATGCCTGCAATCTTGCGCGTGTGTAGTACATGCCAAGTACACCGTCAAATTGACCACGTGGTTGGTCTAAGGTGATGCGACGTGGATTAACAACCAATGGCATACCAGTACGGTTGGGAATTTGCTCAAGCATAACTGCGCTAAACCCGCCGTAAAGAACGCCGTCATCATAGGATTCATCACCGTTACCTACAGCGCATAGCTGAATGCCTTCTGGGGATACGTATTCCAACAAAAGAAATCTCTTGTCAATTTCTAGATCCTTAAGACCAAGTTGCCCAACAAGTTTTTCTCCATATGTGCGCACCAACCAAGAAACGGTTACACGATAAGCAAAGATGCAGTCGTATGGAAGCGGATCATCTGCGTCTTCTACTGGGGCAGCATAAGTGTCAAGTGGATTGCGCACGGTCCATGTTGGCATCATTGTTGTAAAGTTTGGTTTAATAACTACTGGAGCATTTGAATAAGCCAATAGATGTCGAGCCCTACGACGCAACTTCATGTTCATTCTGTTGTGATCCCAAATAGCAAGCATTGCCTGTTTCTTTTGACGTGCTTGATTCTTTGCACGTTCAGAACCTTCTTTGGTCGGAGGGAAGAAAGGTTGTGGCATTGTTGACGCAACACGCATTGACATCTGATCTAAACCCTGTACAAGCAGATTGGCTACAGATGTTTTAGAGTTTCTATCTAGTTCATTAAGTGGAACAACGATGTCGCCGTTAGCAAGATCGCGGATGCGACGCATCTGTTCTTTGATGGGACCATCATTCTTTTTTCGTTGATTGTAAAGCTCAACGATCTCTTGAGCAGCAAGCATAGCTACTTCGCCTTAGTCTTTTTATTCTTAGTCAACTTTTGAATTGGAGCTTTTTTAACTGCTGGTTTTCTTTTTACTGGTTGACGCAAAGCTTGTTGTGATTTTGGAACAATTGTTTTAACAAATCCTTCTGCTGTATTTTTTTCTATGACTGCTGCTTTTTGTGCAGCAGCTTCTATTTTTGCTTTAGCAGCTTGACCTGCGGTTTGACGATTGAAAGCATCTAAGTATTTTTTGTTTTGATTAATAAAACTTTGCTTAAGACTTGGTGGCGCAGCATTGTATGCGCTTCTGCCACCACCAGTCCAATAAGAAACAAACTCTTGCTGACTCTTAAATACTGTACGGAATGGTGTGCGTGCTGGTGTACTTGCTGCTGGTTTAGCAACGGCTTTTGGTGTAACAACAGCTTTAACTTCTGCCAAAGATTGTGGGACTGGAGCTTGACTTGTGGATCCTCGAACCCATTCAATTGTTTTGCTAGTGCTTGGTTGTGCTGATTGACGAAACGGAGGATTACCTGCTTGTCCTGGCTTGCCCAAGTTAAGAGTAGTTCCAGCTACTGGTTTGTCACCATAGTTTGCTAACTGTACGTCCTCTTGAGTTACTTTAGTACCTTTTGTGCTTTTAGTACCTTTTGTGCTTCTAGTACCTTTTGTTCCCCCTGAAGTTCTTGTTCCCCTTGAAGCCCTAGCTCTTACTGCAGGGGCGGGTGCTGTTGGGGCGGGTCCAAGTTGAAGCGGGGCTTTGTTAAGTTGAAGAGGAGGTTTAACTCCTTCAATTTGAGGAACAGCTTTTGTTCCTGTAATTTGCTTAACAGAAGCTTTGCCTGGTCCAAGTTGAGGGACGCCACCATATTTGGTTGTGTTGAATTTTTTAAAAGCGCTTTTTCCACCTCTTATAAGTGCATAAGCATTAGCAGCCATTATGCCAATACCTAAAGCTTCTTGGAAGAATCCTTTTACTTCATTTGTTTTTCTTGTTTCTTGACCTTCTCTAAAGGTTTCCATTCCGCTTGCGGAGTACAAAGCATCTTTAGCATCTGATGCAAGTTTATCCGCGTTACTTGATCCAAGATATTTTGCATCTGTTCTCTCATAAACACCAGGAAGCATTTTTGCCATTTTGTCGGCTTCCTCTGGAGAGAAACCTTTTTTGGTCAACCCTGCAACAATTTGATTATAGGTTTGAGTATTCTTTTTTGTATTTTGAGCTGCTTTATAAATACCTACGTTATTGGTACTTGCTTTTACGTTACCTGGTTTAAAATCTGAAATTGCTCCACGCATTGATGGAGTTATGTTTCTTGGGGCAGCTGGCTTTGTGATTGCCTCTGCTGGCTCGTCTTTCTTGTTTTTGCTGCCACCAGTAAATTTAGCTGTATCTGTTGGTGTATAAAAACCTTGGCGTTGCACACCGCCACTAGCAAACTTTTGTCGAAGCGCAGCTCTGCGTTCTTTAGTTACTTCAACGCCAGACTTTTCAAGTTCCTGTACACGTGTTTGTACGTAAAAACGTTTACGTGCCTCTGCGGGATCTAGATCAGGTTTTGATTGAACAAACTCTTTACGAGCTTTAATCCGTTCTAGTTCCTGTGGGGTACGTTTTTTTGCCATTTAGTCTCCAAATCCTGTATGTACAAAATAGCACATACTATATCCAAGAAGGACGCCACATCCTCGGTGGAGCGTGAAGTGGGCGAAGTTGAGGCATGTGTAGTTCCGCAAACCAATGCGCCATTACCAAGTCGGTGCCGTTCTTTTTATCTCTAGTCCAAGAAGTCATCTCGTCTACAAATGCCATAGTCTTCCAATTAGCACGCATAGTTGGGATTCGTACCTGCCCTGATCTCCACAGAGGTGGCAGCAAAGCTTCAACACCAAGGTTCTCGTCAAACTTGTTGCGGGCTGTCGTGTGTGGCACAACGTTGATTCCGTGCAATGCTTGCCATTTACGAACGAAGTCGTGCGCTAAAAGGAATCTTTGTGCTGCGTTGATTTCCACGATCCAATGAGAGATTGGGTACCCGTAAGCCATTGAACGGTTCTGCCACTCTTCCATGATTCCACCGAACTCACGGGTTTGTGTGTTGTAGCCAAGCAGGTCCTCTGCCGTTAGCTTTACCCGTTCTACGTCAATTAGATATCTAAGGTTGGTTGACGGTTGATACAACCACCATTGCAAAGCCCAGAACATTGTGGGTGACGGGTCAACTGATGCAATAGAAATAACTGGCGGGACCAAACCCTCAGGAACGTAGCCTGCTTGTCGGTCGTTGTCAATACAACCTGGGTACAGTACGCCATCTGGACCCAAACCACCAGTTGCCCACGTGCGATTAATTAAGTAATTATCTTCCGCCATATCTTTTTGTTGATATACAACTTCAAACTTTGATGGCGAACTATGTCGAACATAAGAAAGATCTTTCCATGAAAGACGGAACGGTTCTAGCAAGGGACCAACAGGCCATGCTGGTGCGTCTTGTCTACGAGATTTAGGACCGTCATCTAGTTCTTCGTAGTAAGCCTTGTAAATCAAATGATGATACTTGTAAGTTTTAACTGGTTCTACTTCTTCGGAAACATCGGTGACGTCCGATCCGTCATAGTCGTCTGCATCGTAAGCAACCTTGCCAAGACAATGCGCATACAGATCAAGAGGTCCAAGACGCTGACCGATAACGGCGAGCATGCCACCTGGATCAACACGGGCTTCAGCCATCGAGTCCCAGCGTTCAATTAGTTTGTCGCGAGCAACAGATTCCTTGGCGTTCTCTGGTGATGCAACGTCGTCAAACAAACAAAGATCGGCGCGATGTCCGATGAACTCTGATTCAATACCGTATGCACTTACCGTTGGCTCTTTGTTGTCTAGACCACCAGCTCCCTGCTGTTCTACTACAAATTCTTCTGCACGCCACAGGGCACCAACATGGTTGGGTCTGAAACGCCCATAGTCCAAAGACAGGCAGCCTTCTGCGTTGATAGCTAATCCTTTGGCAACCATTTCTGGGTCTGGGATAAGCGGGGATGTGCGCTCCAAAGTTTCACGGATACGGCGTGAATACATCTTTGCAAGCGTTTGAGAGATGGATCCGATCATCACACGGATTGCTCGGTTGCGTACAATACACCACACAGCTACGTCGTGGAACAGGGTTGATTTACCTACACCTGGTGGGCAGTTAAGAACCATGAACTGTTTGTCTGGATGTTCAAGCATTTCAACAATCTTGTATGCGGCATCTACTTGCCACGGTGACGGGACACGACCCAGATAGACGGTACGGAAGTAGTCAAAGTCTTCTAGTCCACGTTGCGCTCTTTCACATAATCTGCCAGCTGGAATAACGGGTGGCATGTTAACCATGTCCAATCTGTCTTTCTCAACAGATCCCCTACCACCACTTGGCTTAGCTAACTTGACTTGCTCTAACTCAAGTTTGGCTTCAGTCTCTTTTGCTTTAGAACGCCACTTAACTGCTGTGTTGTAGCAAACACCAGATATACGTGCAGCTTCTTTTGTGGATACACCAGACTGCAATGCTTGCCAGAATAAGGCTCGATCTTCGGCAGAAATCGCCCTTCTACCTTGGGACATTACATCACGCTTTTTTTATCGCGTTGTTTCATCGCTTTCTTGCGTGCAGCTTCTTCAATTTTATCGCGTAAACTTTTTGTTCTCATAGAAGAACCAGCTAAACGTGTTTGACGAGCAACCTCTGCCTGCAACAAATCTTCGGTTGGATATTTATTAACTGGAATCTCAGCAAATACTTTTGCCGACGTGGTTGTTTTAGTTGCAACTGTTGGCTGAAATTGGATATTAGGTCTAACCCTGTCCGCTGACTGGGTGAACTTTGGCAACTTTGTTGGTTTAGCAAATTTAGGTAAATCACTTGTTGCTTTAGTTGCTTTAACAACATATATCGAACCCTGACCGCCAGCGTACTGTTGATTCACACTAACGTTTGATGCCCTCATGTTTGGTGGAACGTCTGTTCTCATAAAGGAAACAGTAGGGATACCCGTTTCTACGTCTGAGCGAGAAATGCGTGGGTCGATACTTTTAAGACCAGGCGTAGGTGAGCCATGCAAACCAACAGTTGTGCCTTTAAGTGTGTTGGCTAAACGTTGAGGCAAACCACTTGCACGTAACCCTACACCAGCGAGGGTTATCCCGCCAACAGCCGCAAGACCTAAAGCAATTTGTTCGCGAACAGCATCGCTTTGACCGCCACCAGCATCTACTTTGGATTCATTAGAGTCTGGTTGGATCATCGATTCTTTATATTCAGCCAAAGAACCGTAGTAGTTGGGTTTACGGGCAGCCATTACTTCTTCTTCTTTTTACCAGTTACCTTTACTGATTCAGGTTTGGTTAAAGCATTGCGCTGCTCATACAAAAACTTAGCGTTCTCTGCGAGACGCTTCTCTACCTGTGGTTCAAAAGAAGTATACGGATCAAACGATGCACGCATGTTCATAGCTTCCACTTGTTCCGCCATCACGTACTTGATTCCTTCCACGGTCTTGCGTCGAGCGTCAGCATCAAGGGCTTTAGTTTCGCTTTCCTTGTATTCAGCAAGAGAGCCATAAAAATTTTTATTTTTTGGTTTCATCATGTTGTTAAGTGTACACCATGGTGCTAGAGTGGCAGCACTCACAACCGACTAAACGCACGGGCCGTACTCTATTCGCACAGAGCGGGGCATTGAACACCAGGTAACTGGGGTAGATCTCCCATGACTGGGAGAAGCGACGTGATGAACGATACATCATCAACTAAGGTGTCGGCTAAATACTTGGCTACGGCGACCTGCTCCATAAAGGATGCGAACCGTGGGGGGAGCTGACAACTCTAGGTTGATTCGTGACAGTTAACTAGCGTATGTGTACGGTATACACACAAACTAGCGCCGTTCACCACAGAAAATGTAACAAATCCACACATATACAGGACGGCTATTACCCCCCCCTTAGGGTAGGGTGGCTCGGCAGACCCCTAGTTGCCTAGAAGCCTACCGAGCCTAAGCCACTAACTGACTACGCCTCTACTTCGTAGAGGTCATAAGCCATAGTGCCTTCGTCGTAGTTCCTGCCTACTGACTTAACTTTGGCTACTACCTTCTGCCAATTTGGTTGCCCGTATCGGTTCACAACCTTTACGAGTGTCCCTGCCGTAGGAGTAGGCATACCTTCGTAAACCTTGATACCCCATACGGTGTTTCCTTCCTTCTTACTTCCTGAGACTAAGCCCCATCGGTAAGTTACTGACTTGTCAGATACGCCTGACTTGCTTTTAGTAGCGATAACGATATCCCTTCGTTTATTTGGTTAGTCCGTAATCGGTTGATTACGACACCATCAACGCTAGCACCGTTTGCGAGTGTTCGCAACTTAGCGAAAATTGCCCCATATTAGGAATAACTTAAAGGCTTAAGGGGTTAGCGCATAGGGCTTATGCGTAAGACATTAACACTATCGGTAGTGGTAGCAGTAGGGTGTAGTCCCCTAGAGGCACAAGGGATATAAAGCCTCTAGAGGACTCAACGCCCTAATGGTCAGTTGATATTAACCAAACTACAACAAACACAACTAGGGTTAATACTTTGCTCATTAAGTCATATACCTCACTCTCCCTTCTCTTGTTATGGAACTCACTCGTCTATGTCGTCAGGGTCTTTGTCGTAGCCCCGATAACCACCGTCTGACTCAATGTCTTTGGCGATACGAGTCTTAATCATATCTAGCACCAACTCATAACCTGTTGGGCTTTGCTCTTTAAGCATTATGGGTGTCATCAAATGGGTGTAAGTGTTCTTTAAGAACTTATACTCATACCCATTAGCGAACTCATCACGCTCAGGTGCTGTGTCTTTGCTGGTATTCCAAGACTTAGTTATCTTGTCGCCTGTTGCTAATTGCTTTTGGAACACTAAGACCTGCCCTAAAGCCATAGCCTGTAAGCGTTCTCCGTTGCGTTTAACCCTAGCGATAATACCTGCTGGCTCTTTCCATTGACTAAGCACTAACGCAGACTCAAAGTCTCCTAAGAAACTAAGCATTTCGTCTGCTGGGATAGAGTCGGTAATCATTTCGACCTTACCCCCATCAGCATCTTTGTTATCTTCTTCGCTTAAGCCGTTAGGAACTAACTTGGCTATGTTCTCTTTCCTAGCCTGCTTAATTTGCTGAGGCGTTAAGGGCGTAACGATAAACAAGTGAGAGTCTGAGTCTGGTATATCTTTTTCAAACGCAGTCATCAGGTTCTCAAATATCGCAAGACCCTCAGACATAGCGTCTGAAGGCTTGTTAATACGCTCACTTTCCTTATCCACAATCGCTTGTAGTTCTGCCATTATGTCTTTGTCTTCCATTGTTCTATCCCTTTCCTTGTAGTTTTTTTAGTGTTTGTATTGCTTGGTGATTAGTTCCACAGACAATAACGCCATAACGCTGTTTTATTCTGTTTGTTTCCTCTCTTAGAGACATACCACCACTATCTCCTTTGCCTGTAACCATCTCGTCGCTAATCCAAATAACGGGCTGACGAGAACTTTCTCTAAGAACCTTAATGCCATACATCAACGCTGGTGCGTCGCAACCGTTACCACCGTGAAAGTATGGCAACTTGCGCACCCTGCGACCCTTACGGGCAACGACATAAGCATTGGGGTTATCGTGGCTTGGCATAGAGTCTGACGAGTAGCAAAGCACCGTAGCACCTGCCGAGACTTTAATCATCTCGTCGATATCACTCTCATCTAACGACATAGAACCTGAGCAGTCAATAACAACGACTGCTCCTAACGCTCTAGTCTTGCGAGTAAATATACGCTCTTCAGGGTCAGAGAACAAGCGACCGATATTCTTAATCGCTCTACCTGTATCTGTGTAGATAACTTTCCTGCCAAGTTTGCCTGTATGAGTTAATGGCAACTCAGGCTTAGAGACATACAACGGATACCACCTATCTGAACCGTCTGTATATTCTTTACCGTTGCCATACTCATAAGACTCACCTATTCGCTTCTCTTTTTTCTCTTGGTCTTGTATGGTCTTCTCGCCAAGCATTGAGAGTCTGTCAATCTCTCTAGCCAAGTCCCGATAAGAAGTTCTAGCACGGCGACGGCGAAAGTCATTTGGCGAGTTAATATCTTTAACTTCTCGCCAACGCCAACTGCCTGAGCCGTAGATACCTTTCAGGTGATTGTTAAAATTAACCAACAAGTCCCGAACTTCCTCGTTGCCTATCTCAAGCACTAAGTTGTCAAACGCTTCCGTATTTGAGTAACTTATGGCTTTACCAAACAACTCGCTATTGGGGCTTGGCTCGCTAAGCATTGTTGCCAACACTTCTGTAGACATAGTGCCTATAGTTGGGTCGTCATTAAATGCTTCCTTGTATGCGTTGATAGCAAATATCTGCTCAGCGTATTTAACGCTGCTTGGCTTAACTTTCCAACGCTTAGCAAGTTGCTTAGAGTTAGGCAACTGAAACCTGCTAAGCGTCAAAGCAAAACGCCTAAGGCGACGGCTTGTTAGACCGTCGCCCGTAGGGGCTTGATAACTATGAGGCTTAGTGGGTGTTCCGAAACTAACGCTTACCCCGTCAAAGTCCAATGGCGTGCCACCTGACTGATAACGGTTATGGTCTAACTCTGGTCGTTGCCCCAATGCTTCAGGGACTACGGTGTTGTGCTTAGTTGTCATTGTATTCTCCCTTTGTAAGTTGGGTGATTACGCATTGACTTGCGCTTAGCCCAATAACGGTTCTCTCGTTCTCTTTCTCGCTCATCAAGGGTGTGTATAAACGCACCAACTTGATAACCAATAAAGAGGCAGACCATAACAATAACTATGAGATGGTCTATCCATAAGGTTATTTTGTCGCCTTCCATTACTTCCCCTTTCGTTTGATTGCTTTACGAAGTGCGTCATTGAGTGAGCCTGTTGCGCTACCCTCATCAACCATCACTTCCTCATTGTTCTCTAACCTGATTACCGAACAAACACTTTTCTTATCGGCAACAATAACTAACCTAACTCGTTGCCTATCAGGGTGCTTGCTTGCTTGTATCTCTGGCTCGCTTTCTTCCCTCATTGGGGCAGCCCAACCTGTAGTGATTAGACCCACAAAATTGTGAGTCTTAAGCACATTGGCTACGCCGTTGCCCTCTAAGAGGTCGTAGATATCTCCGTTGGTATCTGCCGTAAAGACATCGACCAAAGTGGCACTACCTTCTTTGAGTTGCTCAATGGCTAAGAGTTGGGCTTCACCATAGTTAAAGCCCTTCTTATGTCCGTGAACAATTAGTTCGGTGCTTATAGCAACCTCTCTGAGTGTAGGGGTCATTGTGCCTCTACCTTCTGAAGGCTGATACTGTCAATGAGTTGCTCTGCTATGTTCGGTAAGCAGATATCAACTGACTTGTGTAAGTCGTTAGTCTTTTCATAGAGTTGAGCAAACTCCACAAAGTTTCTTAACGAATAACGGTCTGACTGTGTAGTTCGTGATACCACAGAGAAGGCTAAGTCTCTAAGGTATTCAGGCAAACTAGCAATAGCGTCAGGGTGTGGCTCGTTGATTTCTAGTTGGACTACTAGACGGTCTTGGATAGCACGCCCTAAGTCCTCTGGCTCACCGTTCATAGTGGCTACAACGCTAAAGCCCTGAGCAGGCTTAATCGTTTCACCCGTATCAGGGTTCTGCCAAGATGAACTAGCGTGAGTATCTATAAGAGACATAAGGCGACTCTCAATATCGCCATTGACTCTGTTGATTTCATCAACGACCAAACGACCACCTGTTCGCCAAGCCTTGATAGCAACGCCTTCGTGGAACATAAGTTCCTTTGAGCCATTAACTACTGTTGGCTTATACATACCGATAAGGTCTGCGTCAGTCATTTCCTCTGTACAAACTAAACGGTAAGCGTTCTCAGGATTTGTATGGTAGTTCATAGCGAAGTATGTCTTACCTGTTCCTGGCTTGCCGTATAGTAATACTCGCCCTAAGTTATTACTTAAAGCGAAACTTGCCTTCTCCCAAGGGCTGCTAAACCCTTGAACTTCTTGTGTATCTATTGCTTCCATTTCTTTATCTCCCTTTGTTGTTGTTGTTGTTGTTATTGCTTATTACTTTGAGAGCGTATTACTCTCAAATCTTTCACGGATAACCCGTTTAATTTCTTTAATTAAAGGCAGTTCTACTTGGTTATAGACCAACTCATCGTTAAAACTTCTAGTTGATTTAACCAACTTCTCAGCCTGAACTCTTGTAATGGCGTGTAATACTTCGTCAATGTCCATAGCGTTATAATCTCCCTTTGTTGTTTTTTTTGTTAAACGCAAAGCAAAAATTGCGTTCGGTCAATGCTAGCAAAAAAACTCGCCGTCAATCGGGGGGGTAATTTTTTGCGAAAATAAGCAGCGCGCGCGCGTGCGCCTGCGCCTGCGCCTGCGCGCGCACATACGCGCGCGAAAAAGCCAACTCGTTACTGGTAGCAGTCGTTACTGGTAGCGCTTACCAATGAAAGCACGCATTAAATAATGCGTCTACTAATTCATTCTCTCCTGTTTTGATTTTAGATTTAGGATAAGTTGCGCAATCCACGTTATCGTTATTTCGCACAATGACATGGACACCACGTGGTGTAGTAAGGGTGGTGATATGCATAGTTACTTTGTCGTCGCAATCAATTGGTTTCTTGTCTGTAAACGCTGCGCTTTCTGAGGCCCATGCTTCTGATCGAGTGATGATGCCCACGCATTTGTCTGCTTTGCATTCGTGAATCATCTCTGAATCTTGCAGCGCTACATAAAGATCTTCGTAAGTTCCTTTGTATTTGATAGCCAATGCTTGATCATTCTCTTCGCTTTCTTCTTCTGGATTAACGATTTCCATATTGGGATCATCGTTCATACTCATGTACCAAATCTCGGTTGATGAATCCTCAATCAATCCTTTGGATGTCAAGAAATCTTCTATCTTTTTGAAGTCGTCAAGCTCTCGCTTTAATCCTTCTTCAATGATGTTGTCGTACGCTTCACGCAAAATCTGATCTACATGTTCTTCAAACTCCACGTTGTTCTCCTTGCTTAGCTCTGTACAAAGAATACTCTTTGCTGCGTTCTACTGCCTCTATTGGTAGGTGATTTGATATGCCAATAGCCAAGTCGGTTATCGGACCACGGATATGGTTGGGTGCCCTGAGTGCAGCTACTAACAACTCAACTAACAGGTTCTCCATTACTTCTAAGTCCTCAGTTTGAAACTTCGGAATGTTCATCTCGTTTCCCTTTCTCTTCCATTTGTTTAATTGAATGATGGTTTGAGCACGTTGGTGGTTCAGATAACTCTACATAAGTAACTATCTGATTGTTACAAGTGCTGCAATTCCAATGACGTTTCATGTGTTATCCCTTCCCTGCATATGCATGGCTTGACGTATGTGTATTCTTTGCCAATCTCCGATAGTGCTGTGTATCTTTCACCCCAACCCGACCCGTTACAAACCGTACATGTGGTGATCTGATCATTGGGTCTCATGTCTTTCAGTAAAGTCTTGATTCTATGTAGTGATGGAAAATCTCCGTCTCTTTCCACAATATCAATAACCCTGCGACACATGTTCACCGATGCAGCCAAGAGTTCTTTGTCTACTCTCCAACCAGACTTGATTGTGTTGCGTGCTACCTGCCTGTTGGGGTACAGCGCACACAACCTATCAACGAATCGATCTATGTTTTCTGGCAGCATCAACTCTCCTTCTTGTGATCTCGTTCTCAATTACTGCTACACAATTAACAAGTTCTTCTTCTTCCATTCTGCCAACAAAAGCACGGCGTAAGAACTTGGATACGCTAACTAACATCTCGTCTGTCATGATGATTTCTTCGCCCACTCAACCCTCGCCTTGTATCTACGTCTTTCATTCAATGTCATGCCACCCCAAATACCATAGGTAATGAAGTTGTCGATTGCAAAATCTAGGCATTGCTGCTGGACTTCGCAACCTCCGCATAACTCTTTGATTGCTTTTCTTTCTGAGCCGCTGTTGCCACGCTCTGGAAAGAACATGTCGGTCGGCATACCTTTGCAGGCTGCCTCGTCACCCCAGCTAAAGTCCTTGTTAAACAAGGAGAACTCATTCATTAATTCCATATCCCATTCCTTTCTATCTTTCATTGGTTTCTATCCGATATCCCAGGGACTCCACCCCGCGACATCGTAAAGGAGTTTGCCTGCTATGAGGTTAGTGAGCGGGTCTAACAGTATAGACTGCTCGCACACCTTAAGTCTCTTGCAGATAAGTCCGTGGTATTGGGCATGATCCTGCTTCCAATGTACCCCGTTGATCTGCAGCAACCCTGTGTCTGACCTATGGCTCCACTCGGAAACCCCAGTTATATTGCAGTTTTTATCAACCATATCCCCGCCAGCACGGTTAGGGCAGCCACCTGATTCCCTCAGGATTATCTGACCAAGCTTGTTCCATGTCGAGCGAGGCCACCCAGCCTGAGCTGCCAAGCTCGGTAGCCAAGAGATATCCCCGTGTTTGAAGGTCACGGGTCTTGGCAAGTCCAGCCTCTCGTGCTTGATGTATATGGTTGGTAATTGACTCTCCCAACCAATAAAGGTGGAAGCTGATGAGGGTGCGATTGCTGCTTGAGCCTGCGAACCCAGAGCAATTATCCCTGCCAAAGGTACGGCAATACACCGTATAAGTATGTTCATTGTTCCCTCCCATTATAGTAAAACTCCTGAAGTCCTTATGGAATAAGGCTTATGATTTCTGTGAACTCGGTAAGAGTAATTAACACGATACCTTCTGTTGTTCCGTCTGGCATTGCGACCATCACAAATGGGCGATTGTCACCCAACGCCTTTGCTTGATCACTCTGTGCTTTCGCGTCTCTGAATCGTGTATAAATCGGACCAACTTGCGCGCCCGCTTTGACCTCGGTACGAAAAGCACCACCCCAGTTTTCCTCGTGACGGGTAAGATGACCACCCAACCCAAGTTTCTTACGGGCACGACGTGCTTTTGAATCCCCTTTAGATCTGTTACGTTTACCCCTAGCTGCAGGGTCGCCACAGTTGCGAATCCTACGCGCACCGTCACGACTGGGGCGCCCGAGTGTTCCGAATAGGGGACATCCCGTTGCGTTGCACTTATCTTGGTTGCCTTCACAGTAACCCTTCCTTTCATCCATTGTATTGTCCGAGTGCTTCTTTAAGTAAGACTCTGATTGTTTCTGATCTTGTGGAATGTATCCGTTTGGATACCTGATTGACCTGCTTAATCAACTCGGTATCCAAACGGATGGTAATCAAAGTCTTGGCTTTCTTGCTCACTTGTATTGGGTGATAAGCGCTGATGCCTCACCCTTTTCAAGTTCGTCAAGCTTGGAGATATTGCGGTTGATTGCTGCGCTGCACAAATCAAGTACCTCTTTGTTGTCGGAGATACCCTGGCTGCGTAGTACTGCACGCAACATACCTAATTGCTTTGGTGATGCTGGCTCGTTCGGATTCTTGATCGAGATATTTCGTGGCTTCTGCTCATCCTCTACATAAGTAGCACCGTTGCTAACCAACTCCTCCATGATTTCATTCACGGTATTATCTTTGGTTACGATTACGGTTGGATTCATAGGTCGTGAAACCAAGACATCCCCACGTTCTACCTTCTGCATCTCTTCACGGCTAGGGCGTGCACCCTTGGCTGCGTATCCACAGTTAGCGAGAGCCCTGCCGATAGCGCTGGTCTCTGCGTTCTCTGCATGGGATGTGCGGTTTACTGGGCTTGCACCCCGTAGTTCTTCTGCGTATCCCGTTGCTACTGGTCTTACATCTTCACGGTCAAAGTAAACCTCTGCCCGCACAAGGATGCGTGTGTCATCGTAGTAGTGGATAGATGTATTGATCCGACCATCTGTGTGGTCAGCCCAAAACTTTACGAGTCTGTCCTCTACTGTTTCGTAGTTATCTAAGTTGAACCCTGGCATTGTTATCTCCTTACCTTTGTTTTAAGGACACGGAATTCCGTATCCTTCCTGTATTTCTTTGACAAGACTGGATGGTCTTTATCAAACCTTGATGAATCAAACACGTTGCGTGTCTGTGTCTTCCATGTTACGACGATATCGCCGTTGAGTATTCCTTCCTCTGCTTCTTTCATCATTAGACCAAGCTCTGCTTTGAGTTTGCTTTCAAGTTCGTCAAGTTCTTTCTTTGCTTTCTTTGCTTGTTCTAATTGATTGACAATCTCTATTGCTGTCGGTGGAAGAATCGTTTGTGTACTTGATGACTTGTTGTACAGATCAGATACGTTATCGTAAGAAAGTTTTGCTACCTCAGGCACCAATCCTTGCTCGATTAGATTCAGAAACTCATCAACTGCGCTGATGTGTATCTGTTGTTCATCGGACGTAATGATCTGCGTGTACTGATGCAGCTCAAGATCGCTGTCAAAGATGCGCCATTCAATTTGATTAGTACCTGCGCAGATGGATTGTTGTACGCCTTGCCAATACCATTGACGTGGCAGTACACCTTCCCAACGTTTCTTGGTTGTCTTGATTTCAAACGGTATGCCATCGCTGGTGATTGCGTCAAGTGTGGCAATCATGCGAGCATCTCCATTCTCGAAGCAATACATAATGTCTGGGGTAAGCAAAGCAATGTCTTCTAGATCGGATGTCCATTGGATTAGGACTGGTTCAAGTCGGTTGCCTCGCTCCATTGCAGCGTTGGCTGGCTTGGGTTGCGGTGCTTCGTCAGCAAGTAGTTCTACTGCAAGATCTCCTGGTGTCATGTACTCGTGCTCATTGTGTACTGCTGCTGCGCTTGATGCAGCGATTCGTGATAGCCCTTCGGCGTTGCGCCAACGTACCTCTAACCATTCTTGGCTGCCGTGTTCTGGCTTGTTGATTGTGTATCTGTTCATCCTCTTCCTTTCGTGTAATACAAACGTATCACGTCAGGGGGATGGACACAACCTTTGATTCAAGATTTATTTGGATGCACTTGAATTCTTTGACCATTGCTGTGGGTATATGTAGAACATGGTCTACGTCATCGTTTGGGGTGATGCTCTGATATATGGTGATGTGTCCTTCTTTGCCACCGTCAGACTGGGGCAGAAGAAATCCTGCCGTGCGCACGAGCACGGGATCTTGGTCAAGGTCACGTATGTTGGTCCACGTTTCCCCGCCCGAGTGCGCGTCGATCCACGTCACATATATATAGGTGAGTTCATTCTTCGTCATCGTCTGGTTTCTCCCCGCAGATTGGGTCGCGCGGGGGCACACCTTTATTTATGCACGCGCACAGGCGCGCGCGTGTGTGTGTCATGACTGTGCCTTTGGTAGGTATTCGTAGCTAGCGTGAGACATGGACATGATTCGACCCTCGCGGGTTATTGCTATCCATGTTGGGGCATCTGGGTCGCAGAGACAAGAAGCCACTTTTGTCTCATCATGCTCGATGATTGCGTCGCAATGCTGGCAAGCAAGTCTCATAGCCAACACACGTACTCTGCGGTCACGCGCCCTTTGTCTGGGTCAATAAAGTGGATGCGCTGCGATGGTTTGCCCACGGCAGCAATGAATGTGCGTGCGTATTCGTTGTGTGATTCTGGTGAACCCGTAACAAAGATGCGCCCACCATTAGCCATAGTTAATGCGGTTGGGGTGTGGAAGTGCCCCATGTAGCAATCATCAAATGGTTCTACTACACCCGTGGACCAAGCTGATACTTTGCGCAAGATGTTTCCGAATGAACCGATCTCGTCACCGTGCACCAATAACACTTTGTAGTTTCCAATATGGAAGATCTGATACCAATCATCCGACATCTGCCACTTGACGTGCTTGATATCTTTGCAGTTGTTTGCAGCAATTTGGTAAGCCATGCGATCAATGTTGTCACCTGCTGGCATCTCACCTTTTTTACCTAGTCTGCCATGGTTGCCAAACTCACACACGACTGTGATTTTCTCAAACGATTGGGCAAGCGAGCGAATGCATCCCTCAATGATGCGAACCACCTCGAACAACTGTTCGTATAGATGTGCGCTCACCTCATATTGTTGGCCTGGAAATATTCCAACACCCTCCACCATGTCGCCACCCAACATGACTACGCATTCCTTAACTGGATGATGTGCTCGTTGAATCTCGGTCAGAGACAACACCTTCTTAATCATCTCCTCTATGCGAGAGGACAATGCAGGGATGTCGTATGAAATAGTTTTCTTGCCAGCTTGCCAATCGGTAAGATGAACAAGAGCTACTTCTGGTTTACCTTTCCTTGCATCCTTGAGTGGAGGAATAATCTTTGGGCGTGGAGTGGATAGCAGCGAGTTAGCTGCTGCTTCATACACAGCTTCTATTAGGTTGGCTGTCTTGAACTTTGCTTTTGCTTCAGATCTTTGGCTATGCAACAATGCTTTCTTTAATTCAATTAGATTACTTTCGAGTTGGATAACCTCATTGAATTTGCTCACGTTATCTCCAGCGTTGGATAGTCATGTTGGATACCTGTACTCCAAACTCTCGGAGTGTGGATCCAATGGCTGCCGATGAAACAGATTGATCTTTCAAAGCTGCTTCAAAATCTGCGTAAGATTCTTTGTCAAGTAATTGTTTGATTGCTTCCCGTGGATTAAGTTTGATTTTTGTCTTTAATGATTCTTTGAATTTGCTCATGTTTCCTCCCGTTTGTTAAGTGTAACCCAGAGGGCAAAGGAAGGGAAGAACCAAAACCCCTCTGGGCTACGATGAAACTATAGTACACATGTTGCAACTTGGCAAGCATTACGCTACTGTGTGAACACAATTTATTAGGCGCATGGTTGTGCCCTTGTCGCAAGGGGTGGGACGTAAACAGGGGAACCTGGGTCGATTGCCACGTCATGTGGCAAGGCGCTGTGATTGAAATAGGGAGTCGGACTGTGGCAACCCGACGGGGGGCACAGACAGGTCTAACTAACTGCGGGTATGTTCCTTGATGTGGTCGTTGAGTTTGTGCTCAACTTTGTCCACTTTCGTTTCAACTCCCTTTACACTTTTATATATATGTTGAAGCATCCCAGAAACAACAGCGTGATCTTCTCTGTTTTCTTTTCGGAACTGAGATATGACTGCAACAAGAATTCCACCTACGGTAGTAACTACAGCAGAGAGTACTAGCGCCCAGCCCCCGTCCACGTCATACGGCTTTCTGTGAATCGACCCATGCTTGGACAGCAGGGGTAGGGTTATCTCCAGTTACCAAACGCAAATGCCATGGTTCTTCGGGAACTACTTCCCAGCTAAATCCAAACGCTGGTGCGTTAGCAAGCATCCACTCAAAACGTTCACCACTTGCCTCGCTGATATCCACGGCGATACCAAGGTTGTGTTGAGACGTACCTGGCGCCGCAAGCGACGCTAACTTCTCAGACTTCTTGTACCACTTAACACCATCCCAAGTACGAGTTGAAGCACCAGCAATAGGTTCTTTCTGATAACGCTGCAAGAATGCTGTTGTTTGCATAGCAAGCGTACGGTATGTATCCCCCGCAGACGTAGGCTTAAACGGTTTAATCCCATCAGCTAACGCCTTTGCACGCATCGCATGATATGCATCAGCTGCACGCCAATGAAGCCTACCGTAAGGTTGAGTGTCTCGGAGAAGTGAGTCTGGAAGGGCACCAGGTTTCACACCTTTAAGATCCGCAGGCAATACAACCTTAACGATAGGCCAATTCTTTTTCATTACTTCTTCTTAGTTTTAGTACCAAAAGCAGCAGAGATTTCTTCTGATGTAAGTTCACCATCAACTGAAGCAGCAGCAAGTTTCTGTACCACACCAAACAAAGCTGTAAGTCCAGCAACACCAGCAGACTTAACTACATCTACTCCAAGGATTGCACCACCAGTAATAATCGGCAAAGCCGATGCAATAAACAACGAAACAAGTCGTTGTGAAAGGTCCAAAGTTTTAGCAATCATTGAGTTCATTCTGTGTCTTTCTGTGTAAGGGATATTAATGAATGAATTAAAATACCCACACCAGTAAGCAACAGAGCTTGACGCAAAGTTGGACCAGACAAGGTAATTAAAACCATGCCCGTTCCCACCCATGTCCAGGTGTTCTCCATAATGTAGGTTACAATCCGTTTCATTTACGTTTAATACTAGTAGATGGCATTGCTGCGATTAAAGCACCAACAGCTACAAGGGTTCTACGTGTCTTAACGGGGATGCTCGAGCCTGTAGGCACGTAGTCCTCAAACTGGGAGCCAAAGATATCAATGGTTTTCTCAAACGCCTTCTTGACTTTAGTAGGGGCTTCTTGAATAGCTTCCGTAAACTCTTCTAACTGTTCCTCAGTTAGTTTCTCTACGTCAATCTGCTCAAACAACTCTTCGGCCTGATCCTCAGTAATAGCAGCCAACACCTCAGGACTTGAAGCAATCTCGGTGGCTTGATCCGAAGTAATCTCCGCAGCCAACAGTTGGGTAACAGCAGCAACGATCTGTTCAGGTTCAGCCTCGGTAAGGTCCTCTAAGATTTCTTCTACTTGCTCATCAGTAACTGGCTCATCAGCTGGGACATCAGGTAAGGTGGTAGTTGATGACAACTGTGGCGATTCTTCTTCTGTATCTTGTGTATATTCCTCTGGCGATTCTGTTGTTGTTGGGGCATCTGTTTCGTCAGGAGCAATCTCTTCAACAAAAGTATCTTCAGGATAAGTCTCCTCAGGATAAGTCTCTTCTGGATAAGTCTCTTCAGGAGTAGAAGTAGTTGTTTCTAGAGTATCTTCTGACACCTCTTCTTCTTCTTCAGGAAGGGTCGTTACCGTGGGTTCTGGCACTTCTGTTGTCGTTGTCGTTGCCGTGGCTACTGGCAAAGATGTCGTAGTTGTCGTTGCAGGGACAGTCGTTTGAACTACAGTAGTAGTACTTGTCGTCGTCGACTCCGTGGATGTTGTAGTTGGGGCCCATGATGTAGTGGTTGTCTCCTGAATTGTAGTAGTTGTAGTACTAGATGTAGTGGTAGACGAGGAAGAAGACGAGGAGGAAGATGAAGACGAAGATGAAGATGTTGTTGTGGTCTCTGGCAGGGTTGTTGTGGTTATTGTCGATGATGTGGTTGTTGTGGTGGACGTTGTTGTCGTCGGTAAAGTCGTTGTTGTAAACGCCGAGTCAGGGACTATCGCCCAACCTGTGTTGTTAATGTTCCATGCGAGCATTAGACAGGTGTTTCCGCCATTCTCGTACATCCATAATTCTAAAGGTTGACTACCTGCGTCTAGTTGTAGTTGACCTGATGCCATCCAACTGCAATGTCGGTCATTCCAGTTACCCCACTCATTGCCATCAATGTTAATTCTTCCACCATCATCTGTAGCCAACCAAAACGCAATCGTGTTGTGTTCAGGGATAGTAATGAACCCTGTCATGTGGACCATGAACAAATCAACGGTGCAGTTCTCAAACGGTTCACCGTTGTAGCTGCGGTTGATGTTGTTCTCGACCTCTGATCCGCAGACAGGATATTTGGATGTTGACCGAACTGGCGGTATTTCGTCGATTGTGTAGTAGGTGGTTGCTAACCCTGGTGTCGGTTCAGCGTTGGCGGTTTGTGGGAAAACTGCAAACAGGATTGCTGGTAGCGGTATTAGCCACCTAGTTAAATTGCGACCCACGTTAGTTTGAAGTGATATTAAAAGAGATCACTATTTTTTCCTCACCTTTAAGCGCTGGACAGCCGTGCAGAAAATCACTTTTAAAAATAAGTAATTTACCTGGGATGCAAGAATGCGTACATGTTTCGTAACTTAGTTCGTTCAAGTTTTGTTTCGGAACAGGCAATAACATGCTATCAATGTTGTTGTAAAATTTAATAGTGTCTAATTTTTCGTTAGCACTAACATAAAAAACTCCGCTTAATAAACTGTTTGGGTGGTTATGAGGAAAAAGATAATCTTCTTTCTTGCTTACGTTTGCCCACATTTTTCCTATTTGGAATTGTAAGGCGTAACCTAAAGCTTCGCTGTAATTGTTTGCGTGAGTTAATATATCTTTTTTAAGTGCTTTAAAAATCGAATTGTTTTTTAAATCTTCTTTACGTATACCGTGAGTTGTTTCAACATAGTTTGCGTCAGTTCGTATACTTTTCTTTGCTATTACTTTAAGAATTTCTTTTTTATATTTAGGTAAATTAGAAAGATGTAGATTAGTTGCACTATATATAGTTTTGGGAAACCAGGTCTCTATCAAAACTTCGGTTTTTTTATCCATAGACTAAAATTCTAGTCTGCAATAACCCAGTTCTGATTTGTTTCATCCCATGAATAACTAGCTTCTGGATTATCTTCCCTGTTTGGGGGAAGAATTGGAGATACCCAATTATTACTTTCATTCAAAACCCAACTAGGATAAGGTTTTGGAGGTAAAAAAATATCTTTTTCAGCATCATAGGTATAACCAATTCCAGCATATACGCCACGTATGTTGTTGTTATATGAAGTTCGTTTGCAAGTAAGACCTTCATGCCAAGGTTGATTTGCGTAAAAAGATTCCCAGGCTTCAGTTGAGCCGCCAACTTCTGTGCCGTTGTCATCTTGTGTAACTGTTTCATCAACGCCCGTGATCACTTTGACCACGACATTGTTTGAATCTATAAATGCGTAGTGTGCCATTATGCCCAACTTACATTTCCTGAACCAGAAGTAATCGTTGTTGTTTTAAAACCACCTGATGCAGCCCCAGTAGACCCTGACAAACCCGCACCAATTGTAATTGTTGCGCTATCTGGATATTTAATAAAAACAGCACCTCCGCCGCCACCACCGCCACTTTGTCTACTGCCGCCACCACCAGCACCATAACTGCCGCCCCCACTTGAGCCGCTTCCATAGTGTCCGCCGCCTCCACCGCCGCCACCAAAAGTAACACCAGAAGCAGCACCTGTGCCCGACGCTGCGGCACCACC
>Ga0102860_1000063_pt1 | contig 35345 bp, 51 predicted proteins | sample Colrivmeta1449A3_FD_84496 | JGI IMG/M metagenome (GOLD analysis project Ga0102860, IMG submission 84496) | Estuarine microbial communities from the Columbia River estuary - metaG 1449A-3 | ecosystem: Environmental > Aquatic > Marine > Intertidal zone > Estuary | place: USA: Columbia River...
TCTTGCGATGAGCGATACAAGAATATCGAAGAGAAACTAGAGGCTGGAAAGCAGCGCATGACGCGCATAGAGTATCTGCTCTACGTCGTGATCGGCGCGGTGTTGCTTGGCCCTGGCTTTGTTGGCGTGATCGTCAATAAATTGATAGGCGCGTGAAATTGAACCTATCACACTGGCACTGGCTGCAATTGCTGGAATTAAGCAAGGTGTGGCTCTGTACAAGGATGCCAAAGCTGCGGGGACAGACCTCTACAAGATAACCAAAGAGATTTCGGGTTTCATTGGACAATTCTTTGACGCGCATGAGGAAGTCAAAAAGGACGTTAAGCGTCAAGAGCTTGACCCGCCCAAAACCAAATCAATGAAAGCACAGGCACTTGAAAATGTGTTTCACCAGATCGAGTTAGAACGAGAGTCAGTAGAATTGCGTGAGTTTTTGATCTATCACACAGACCCAGCACTTGGTGCGGTCTGGTCACGGTTTGAAGAAGAATATAAAAAACTGAACGAGGAAAACGAAAAACAGATTGAACTGGAACGTCAAGCGGAGTTACAACTCAAATGGCAACGCAAAAGAACAATAAGCAATCTACAAGACAAGGCGTTAATAATCGCAGCAGTTCTGACAGTTACTATATACCTCCACCTGATGCTGTGGTCGATAAAGCAAATGAACATGGACAAATAGTTTTTTTAATTTGTTTGGTTGTGATAATGTTAATTTTGCCGCTGTTTTTGTATTTGATGGCATCAATGTATTTTGATATGCTTGTTGTTCAGCAAGAAAACAAACAACAGCAAAAAGCTGTTCAGAAATTGATTGACAAAGCAAAGGAAAAATAATGTTACCGATACTTGCATCATTGCTTGGCACACTAGCCGAAAACGGTTTGGGGCTGCTGTCCAGCGCCATCCAAGCCAAAGGCAAGGACGTAGTTGAAAAGACGCTAGGCGTAAAAATCCCTGACAACCCAACATCTGAGGACGTTGCCAAGCTGCGCCAACTCCAGTTTGACCATGAAGAGCGCCTGTTGGAGCTAGGCATTGAAAAAGCCAAGATGGAACTAGCAGAGCTTGACCTGTTGGCAAAGGCCGCGCAGAGTGATGCTGACAACATCACAGATCGCTGGCAAGCAGATATGTCTAGCGATTCTTGGCTGTCCAAAAACATACGCCCTATGAGCCTTATAGCCATCTTCTTGGGCTACTTCTTGTTTGCCATGATGTCAGCGTATGGCTACAACGCAAATGAAAGCTATGTGACCTTGTTGGGTAACTGGGGAATGCTGATCATGGGCGCTTACTTTGGTGGGCGCACAATTGAAAAACTTGCTGACATGAGGAAGAAATGAAAGCCAAGCTAACCTTTTTTGTGACATTGATGGTCAGCTTCACTCTATGCGTTGTGATTATTGGCATGGTCGCCGTACTGATGGCTGGACTATTTGACCCAATCGTGGATAACAGTGAAATTTTTAAACTCATATCACCGGCGTTTCAAACCATTGTTGGTGGCTTTATTGGCTTACTGGCTGGTGTGAAACTGTCGCACGGCGAAAAAGATACGGAGGAAAAATGAGCTTAAACACTGAACAAGCCGCGTTTTTGCTGGACGTGTGCAAACTGATCCAGTATGCCACTGAGCAGGGTTTTATGGTCACTGGTGGTGAGCTTACCCGCACACCCGAACAGCAGGCTATTTACGTCAAAACAGGGCGTTCTAAGACAATGCACAGCATCCATCTCAAACGCTGCGCCATTGATCTAAACTTTTTTAAAGATGGCAAGATTGTTTGGAATAGAAAGATCATTGAGCCGCTGGGCATTTATTGGGAATCGTTGCACCCAAAAAATCGGTGGGGCGGTTATTTTTCTAACCTGGTGGACTGCCCACACTTTGAGCGTAACGTCTAATCTGCAAAGATGTAAAGCAGCAAGACAATCCCGCCAATGCCAATAAATGCGCCGACCGCCATGACCAAAATGGTAATGATTACTTCTCCCATCGTTTGCATAGCTCCTTTACCGCTTTGGTCTTGCGGGGCTTTTTACAGACTTTGCTAACAGACTTGTATTTGGCTTTATACATCAAATCAGCCACGGTCGGCGGTTTGGACGGTGTTAAGCAGACCGCCATTGCCACAAACAAAACAATCCAGCTAATCATTTTCATTAATTGAATAAAACCAATCGTCCCCTGCTGTCCACTTGCGTGTCCCATCAACTGAGTAAATGGTTTGCGCTGCTTGGAAATCAGGAAACTTGGCTTGCTGGATCAGGCTTTGGTCATACCACAGGCATCGATTGTTGGGCTGGGCGGCAAACTGACCATTGTCTAGGCGTATGAAATTAAAAGATTTGTGTTCCTCGGCGGTCTCAGTAAAGCCGGTGTCAAGGTCTTGCCCATCAGCGCAAAAGTCCACGGTGAACAGGTATGTCCCAAAATGCCATTGCTTGTCCTTGCCAAGAAACTTAACGCCCAGATTACGCAGGCCAATCTTTTCAACAATGGTAAACCGATACCCCATGCAGTCCCACAATTGCAAAATGTCCACAGGCAGGTCACTAGCGCCCTCTTTCCACGCATAAGCGTGAATGGGCAGCTTGTCGTACAAAGCGCCGTATTCGGTCAGTAGCGACTCAATCCTAAACACTTGGCCTCTGATGGCTTTAAGACTGACCCACACGCAAGGCACAAGCTCGCCATGCCCTTTGGTGTGGTTGTATAGAAACTCAGCCTTGATAAAGCACTGTAAGGGCGGCAATGATGCAACAAGGTAGCTCATGTGTTCTTCTCCTTGAGTCTTGCTTGCGCCCATGCAACACCTTGGTCAAAGGTGTCGGGCATTTCTTCAATTTCTTTCCAATCTTCATCTGTCAACCCTACCCATGTGTGCTGTGAGTAGTTCCATCCACAGTTGTGGCATTGCATGATGTAGTCCAGCACAGATGCCAAACTACCTTTAGTTCTTAAATCATCGTTTGCATCTAAATGAGTTTGAACAATCTTTGCACAGGCTTCACGTTCTTTGGCGGCTACCAGTTTGGCAAAGGCTTCAAGTGCTCTTTGACTTGCTGGCAAAACTAAACTTATATGCGCTTGTCTAGCCATCGCAATGATTTCATCTTGGGTCATATCAACTTCCGCTGAACAGGCGTAAATTGCCATTCACGCTCTGCCCTGCCAGACCTTGACTTGATGGTGTGTCCAGTTAACTCAACCATGCCAAGCCGCGCCATCTCAGGCAAGCGCCTTGCCACTTGATTGCTATCCAGCCCAGCCAAATAAGCAATTCCATCTTTACCCAATGGGCCAAACCGTTCAAGACAATGCACGATCAATTTAAAGTGCAAATCACCAGACTTAAACTGTTCGGCAGCGGCGTGGCTGGTCACTGGGTCAAGTGACCGTGCGCGTTTAAAAAGGGATGTCATCTCGGCTCTCCTTATTTGTCTTTTCCTCCAAGTCATAGCAATTTGCCCATCCTGTCCAGCCACCATCTGCCAAAGGTATGGTGTCTAATTTAATTTTAAAATTCTCACCATCTTCAAACAAACTGCCAATGGTTTGGTAGCGTTTCTTTTCTACGCCCTCGCGGTTTGTGTATGTGCCAGTAACGACAACGATGTTTTTGATTTTCTTCATGGGAGGCTTTCAAGTTGTTGGATTTTTAGGTCTACGTCACCCAAGAATTGGATAACTGAATTCTCAAGCAGATTAACCATTTCGGGGTCATAGTTGATGCGCTTGATGAATAGCTGATGTCTTTCTGGAAGACGTGGATCAAATGAAACAAAGTCGCACCAAGGGCGGTCGGCACAGGTCATTTGCCACATTATTTGCGTTATGTATTTGGCTGGCACAGTCCGACTTAACAGCGTGTCAATGTGGGTTGCGGTGTTTGGGCATTTGATCTCCACCATTCCCTCATTAGCCAAACCATCAGGACTTGCGCCCGACATAGCAATCCAAGGGTGGTCAATAAACCCCACCTCGGTTACCAACAAGTCCATTCTGGCCTCGTAAGCAGCTCGAGCAAATGGCTCGGTGTCTGTACCCCATTGCATAGCGGCGTTGCTGTAGGACTCGGCAGGCTTGCCTGTCAAGCGCTCGCAAACCAATTGGGCTAGGTAATTCTCGCGGCTGGCGCTTGGCCCTGATTTGGTCTTGGCAATGATGTCAGCCACACGGCTTGCGGTGACCTTACCGCATCTAGCGGCAAACCATTCTTCTGTGCGTTGTTCCATTATTTGCTCTCCAACATGGCTTTTTTAGCGTCTTTTTTGGCAATAACCTTAGCCTGCCATGCCTGCTCGCCATTTGTGGCCTTGTAAGCGTCTTTGTAGGCTTGCTGTAGCTCTTTGATGGTGGTCACTTCATCCATTGCCGCCATCAGGTCAGCAATTTGGTTTTCATTGACCGTGGACTTGATTTCGGTCTTGCGGCTGGCGTGGTTGCCATCATCATCCTCGGGCGCAATACCGCAAGCAGCCATCAGGCTGTAGCGTCTGGCGTAGGTCAAAGCCGAGCCGTAACCCTGTGGGTCTTGTTTGCTGGCAGGCACATGGAGAATGCCACATTCCAGCATTTCGCCGCTTTCGTGAACAAACATGGTTTCCACCATTACGCCGTTTTCGCAGTCATAGCATTTTTGGATCAGGGCTATGCCGTTGTCGTTTAAGCCGGTAATGACGGCCTCAACGCAAGCAGCCAGGTCAGCGTAACGTGACTTGAAATGCGGGTTGGTGGATGATTTGAGGGCAGGGCCAAAGGCTTTTTGTGCTTTGACCAGAGCTGTTGCAATTTGTTTCATGATGTCTCCTTAATAAAATTTTGGGCCACAGGTTACATCTACCAGTGTCTCGGCGGTGTAACCATTAATTTTGCGTTTACCGTAAATCGTGATGGCTCTGAGGCCATTCTTTTCGCACTGCTTAATTGCGTCTATTACCTCATTTCTGCCCATCGGCTGAATTTGCTTGTCCATGATTAGCTCTTGTTCGGTAAGTTTTGTTTCGGTGAAATGGCTGCAACCCACTAGCGCCAGTAGTAAAAATGCGTATTTCATTACGGTCTCCAAACAAAAAGGTCAAACAAAACTACCACAATAGCGGCTACCGAAACAATCCAGAGGGCAACCTGCGCCCAATCGGTGGGTTTTTTGTATTTTTCTATGTCAAACATGGTTACTCCTTATACGCACAAAGGTGCAAATTCACGTTCAAGGGAGTCAATAACGGCGCTTGACAGCACGTTATAGAGTTCGGTAGTGCCAAGGTAGGCGTGCCACAGGTTGCCGGTAACTGGGCAAAAGTAGCAGTCCAGTTCTACGGTTAAATCATCATGTTGGATAACAAGGTGCTCAAGACCTTGGTCAATCATGATGTGTGCGTCTACGGCGGGAAGTGTTGCAATGTGTTTCATGGTTGTTTCTTTAAGGGCTTGCGCCCATTTGGTTAAGAGTAATTGCGGAGGCAATTTAATGGAAGGGCTAATTCGCCTCGAGCAACACGACCCGTAGATGGGTCATAAGATTTGAGCTGCGCCCAACGCTCACCGCCAATGATGCGGAAACCTAAGATAACAAACACGCCAGCGTTTTGGCCTGCTACGATTTGATTTAAAGAAAATGTCATTTCTGACTCCTAAAAGACCCTATGCGATTTGCTGGGGAATGAATGTATTGTTAAGCAAACTTAACAGCAAGTCAAGCATATTTGCAATTATTTTCTAAGGACAAACCCTAGTGTGGCTAAATTGTTAATCTAGCTTTACAATGCCCGCATGACCAAACAGCAATTAACCCAGTTGGCAGGATCACAGAGTGAGCTTGCAAAATTACTTAACGTGAGCCGATCAGCGGTTTGCCAGTGGAAAGCTGTGCCAGAGCTGCGAATGCGGCAATTAAAAGATTTAAGACCCCAGTGGTTTACAACTTAACAGAACTATGTATAATCCAAACCGTCTAGAGTGGCATCTAGGCGTTGAACTGAGTTTAGAACCCCGCAGGTTTCTGTGTGGTCTTGACAGACAGCAAGCGAGTCTTTTGACTCAGTTCAATCGCCTTGCTGTTGTTCTCGCCAAGAACCAAGACCACAGAGCATCTTGCGGGGTTTTTGCTTTTGGACAACGCAATGCGGTACGTCGATGGTTGCGTTTGAGATACCCCGATACACGAGCAAACCAGATCGGGGAGCGTGGGCTTAGTCCTAGAGCGCGGTGGTTGAAACAGTCTGGGACAGTGCGAGGCGATGACATGGCTCCGAAAGGCAAGCATCGAGGCACAGGCGAACTTTGGTTTTGACCACGGTAAGGCTGTGCTTTGCTCCAACAATCACCAAAAGGCAATAAGGGATAGACATGAGACAGTGCAAATGTGGTGGGACGATAAGAGAGCATCAATTGACAAACAACAGGGTTGCATGGACTTGTAACCAATGCGGTCGATATGAACAAATCAACTTAAAGGATGACAAATGCCAATTGAATTTCAATCAGAAAACCACCTCCACATTTACGGTAACAACAAAGGATTTATTGTCATAGAAGAATGGACGGATGACGATTTCAGTGATTTGCTTGGAAAAGTAAGAATCCATGCTGAAAAATTTAAAGCATTGGCTGAATTGCACAAAGATGACCTAATTCACGAGGCTTTTTTTGGGGGAAAAAAAAATGACAAACTTTGAACAATTCTGGGCTGCATGGCCTACCAGTACCCGAAAGGGCGGTAAGTCTGATTGCTTGAAGCGGTGGGAAAAGTATTATTGTGATAGCTGTTGCGACCAAATTATTAAGCACATCGAATGGATGAAAACCACCGACCAGTGGCGCAAAGACGGTGGGGCTTACATACCCTCACCCGCTGTTTACTTAAACCAACGGCGCTGGGATGGCGCTGAAATACCTGAAGTTAAAAAAACCATCAACATTTTGGACAAACTGGCAGAAGACAGAGCCAGAGCTGTGCCGATGCCTGCGGAAATAAAAGCCCGCCTGGATGCGTTGCGGGGTCGCAGATGACGCATGAAAGACTTGTTGCAAACTCAATCCTTAGCCGACTTAAAGACGGCGAAGAATTTAGCCAATCTGTCATCCGATCAGCGCTTAGAGATGCTGGAGACCTTGCGCCAGACCGAGGCGAAAGATTGGATCAGGCGCTACAAGAAGAAGATTCGGGAAGCGGGCAAAGCCGCAGCATCAGCTTGGTGGTTGCAAACCTTGTCAGACGTAGTGAAGCGGCGTGGGCAAAAAGCTGCTGATGACTTACGGAGACGCATGAATGAGATACGCAGCTAAGGTGGACAGTAACCAAGATGCCATTGTGAGCACGTTAAGGGCGGCTGGCGCTTATGTTTGGATCATTGGTTTGCCGGTTGATCTTCTAGTGGGGTACAAATCGCACACGTTTCTAGTTGAGATCAAACGTAACGCCAAAAGCCGTTTTACACCGTTACAGCGCGACTTTTTTGAAAATTGGTGTGGAGGTACGCTAGCAAGGATTGATAGCCCTGACGGGGCTTTAAAAATGATCGGAGTGATTAAGTGAGAAGCCTTGAGCAAAACCGCTTAATGTGGGCTAACCTTGAGGACATTGCCCAGCAAGTAATCTGGCATGGTTTAAAGCTGGACAAGTATGAGTGGAAAGACGTATTGACGGCGGGGCTAAAAAAACAAAAGATCGTGCCAGGCATTGAGGGCGGTTTTGTAGTCATTGGAGCAAGGACAAGCAAAATGAGCATTGCAGAAATGAACGAGCTGATTGAGTTATCCACCATGTTTGGCGCACAGCAAGGCGTGAAGTTTCGAGCAATTGAGGAATGAAATGCCCAGTGTGCGGCACATGGACAATAGTTAAAGAAACCCGAACAAGCACCGGCAACACGCGCAGGCGGCGGCTGGAATGTGCTAACGAGCACCGATTCACCACATTGGAGACAATAATTGTTTCAAAAACACGAGTACGTCAGATCAAAAAAACTGCTGAAACTGGTGGCGGGGCTTGACTGCCAAGCCTGCGGGTCGGGCAACATGGTGCAAGCGGCGCACACAAACTGGGGCGGCGGTAAGGGTCGGGGCGTTAAGGCTGACGATAATCTAGTGGCTGCCTTGTGCCTTAAATGCCATTACGAAATTGACCAAGGCAAAGACATGAGCAAAGAGGAGCGCCAAGAAATGTGGGAACAAGCACACATTGCCACCGTAAAAAAACTGTACATTCAAGGACTTTGGCCTGTTGACGTACCAATTCCAGCGTTTACAATTGATGTGCAGTTGTCTCCTTAGCAGGGGCATTGACCCCTGCCTTTTTTAGGATAACCATGAAAAAAGACGTTGCCGACTTTATTTCCACGTTGTTTCACAGCTCCACGGTGACGCATTTCATGCACCTGAGCACCGATTCATACGCCACGCATAAGGCTTTGGGCAAATATTACCCAGCCATTGTCGATTTGGCTGATAGCTACGCTGAGGCATACTCAGGCTGTTACGAAAAGATCAAGGATTTCCCTGAGAACTTTCACAACGCCAAAGACCCGCAAAAGTACCTTGCCAGCATTAAAACCTACATAGAAAAAAACCGTGATGCTTTGCCAGACGACAGCCATTTGCAAAACATTGTGGATGAAATCGCCGCACTGGTTGACAGCACAATCTATCTATTGTCATTAAAATGATCAGGATATTTGCTGGCTATGACCCAAGGGAAGCTGTTGGCTACCATGTGTTTTGCCAAAGCCTGATTGAGCGCACCAGCGAGCCGGTCGCCATAACACCTCTGTACGGTACACAACGAGACGGCACAAACGCATTTACCTACCAGCGGTTTCTTGTACCCTACTTCACCAAGTTCAGCGGCAGGGCAATATTCTTAGACGCAAGCGATATGCTGATGCTGGCAAACATTGACGACCTGAGCAAACTGTTTGACCCGACCAAGGCGGTGCAGGTGGTCAAGCATGAGTACCAGACCAAGCACCCAAAGAAATATATCGGCACACCGATGGAAGCGGCGAATCGGGACTATCCCCGAAAGAACTGGTCAAGTTTAATACTTTGGAATTGCGAACACGTAAGAAACTTGGTGCTGACACCGGAAGTTGTGGACGACCAGACCGGCGCAGACTTACACCGATTCGGTTGGTTACCCGAAACACTAATCGGTGAGTTACCGAAAGAATGGAACGTACTGATTGGCGAACAAACAAACAAAAACGCCAAGATTGCCCACTACACGCTGGGCATACCTGAGTTTGATTACTACCAAGACTGTGATTTCAGCAAGCAGTGGCACAATACTAAGAGCAGAATGCTTAACGGCTTGATAAAAATGAGGGAGCTAGTCGATGGCTGATTATCGTGACATGGCTGCGGCGCTAAGTGCTGGGTATGGACAAGATACCGGCCCGATTACGGCTGACACGCTGATCACGCTAAAGAACGGCAAGAAAACAACGGCAAGCGACCTGTTGGGAATGCTTAAGGGCTTTGGGCAGTCGGTCGGCAGCAATCTGGAATCATTGGGTCGCGGCGGTGTGGCATCAGTAATTGGTGCAGGAGGCGACCTTGAAACCTTTGGTCGGATGGGCTTGAACAAGTTATATGGCGCAGGCGGTGTTAACGTAAGTGAAACCCCTGTACTGCCGACTAGCACAGACATTTTGGGCATGATGCCAAGGGCGACCGCGGCAAGGCCAGAGACCGCGGGAATGGAGGAGCTGGGTGGGTACATGACACCAGCAACCGCTAAGGTACTAAAGCCATTGGCGACAGGATATTTAAATTTGGCAAGGCAGGAAATTGCCAATGTGTCATCTGGTATGCCATCCAGATCGCTATTGGGTGACATTACGCCAAAGCCTAAGTTACTTGATGTTTACCACGGTACACCGCACACACTACCACCGACTGAGCGCAACCCATTAGGTGAGTTTGATGCGTCAAAGATTGGAACTGGTGAGGGAGCGCAAGCGTATGGGTATGGCATATATACGGCTGAAGCAAGACCAACTGGCGAAAGATATAGAAGCCAACTAGCACCAGAAAAAAATGTAACAGACTTGAATCAAAAAATGCGGTTTGTAAAAATTGGAGACAAACCAATAAGTCCAGATACTTTTGATATTGACATGAGTCAAGAATTAATTGATGCCGCCAAATCTGGAAAAAAAGAATTCTTAGACTTTGCTAATCAAAAAAAATCAAGATGGGAACAACTAGCAAAAGATGAGTCTTATAAGTTCCAACCTTATGCAGAAGAAAAAATAAAAGCATATGACGACTTGATTAAGGAAGCTGAAAAGTCGGGTGTTAAATACACTGGTGCTGGAAATCTTTACAAGATTGATTTACCTGATGAAATGATTCCCAAGATGCTTGATTACGACAAGCCAATGAGCGAACAATCTTCTGAAGTGCAAAAAATACTTTTGCCATATCAAAAAGAAATTGGCGGTAGTTTTGGCACTGGTGAGCAGACATTGAAAGCCATTGCTTTTGAAAGACGCATGAAAGGTCTTGATGACTCTCCTCAAGCAGTTGCTAATCAACTTCAAGAAATGGGTATTGTTGGAGTTAAGTATCTTGATGAACTAAGCAGAAGCACAAAATACAAAGGCGACTCAGCATATTTTTACGCTGGTCAGGACTTTAAGGAAAATGGCTATACGCTTGAAAGCGCACTTGAAGGCATGAAGCAAGCGTATAAAGATGCAAATCCACAAGAATTAAAAGATGCTTTAGATGCTGTTTATACGCCTCAAACTCGCAATTTTGTTGTTTTCCCTAATGAAGAAAAGAACATGACCATTCTTGAACGCAATGCAGAAAAGATTACCAAATGACTACACAAGTAACTAAAGTAGTTAAAACTAGAAAGAAAGCCGGTGGTCGAGCTGCGGGTGTGCCTAATAAGGTCACAGCACAGGCTAGAGAGGCCATAGCAATGTTTGTGGATGGTAATGCCCACCGACTCACGCAATGGCTTGATGACGTTGCTAATGGCATTCCCGAGGCTGACATAAAACCCAATCCTGCCAAAGCCTTTGAGCTATTCCAATCAGTGGTTGAATACCATGTACCCAAGTTGGCAAGGACTGAGATCACTGGCAAGGATGATGGGCCGGTAGAAATGGTGGTGACATGGGGCGGCGTGAAGTAATTCTGCCCTACAGCCCACGGAAGGCATTTATGCCATTCCACAACAGGACTGAGCGCTGGTCTTGCTTGGTTGCCCACCGCAGGGCTGGAAAGACCGTAGCGGCTATCAACGACCTGATCAAACGAGCCATTACCGAAAGCGGTAGGGGCGCACAGTACGCTTACATAGCCCCATTCAGAAGCCAAGCCAAGCGGGTGGCATGGGATTACCTTAAGTTCTACGCCGCACCGGTGACCAAAGCCACCAATGAATCCGACCTATCGGTGGAGCTGGTGAACGGCGCAAAGATCATGCTGTTTGGCTCAGACAATGCAGACGCAATGCGGGGCATGGGATTTGCCGGTGTTTACCTTGACGAATATGGTGACTTCAAGCCCAGTGTGTGGGGAAATGTGGTGAGACCAACTTTGTCTAGCACTATGGGCTGGGCTGTGTTTGGGGGTACGCCCAAAGGCAAGAATCAGTTTCACGACATTTACAAGGTCAGTCAAGTTGTGCCTGATTGGTTTCTTCTACGCCTACCGGCATCAATGTCCAAGCTATTGCCTGACTCAGAATTAGAGGCGGCTCGGTCTCAATTAAGCATTGATCAATACGATCAGGAATACGAGTGCAGCTTTGATGCAAGTATCTTAGGAGCCTACTATGGACAGGAGATGCGCCAGGCGCAAGATGAGGGCAGGATTTGTGAGCTACCGTTTGAGCCAGAATCTCTTGTTTTCAGTGCATGGGACTTAGGTTATCGAGACGACACGGCGATCTGGTTCTATCAGGTGGTCAGGGGCGAGATCAGGGTGATGGACTATTACGCCGTATCAGGCGCAAGCATTGAGGAAATAGCCAATGTGGTTAATGCCAAGGGCTACCGATACACCCGCCATTTCCTGCCGCATGATGCTCGAGCCAAGACCTTAGCAAGCGGTGGTAAGTCCATTGTTGAGCAGTTGGCTGCACATTTGGGCGGCATGAGCAAGCTGGCAATTGTTCCCGAAATCGGTGTGCAAGATGGCATTCAAGCGGTTAGAATGGTTTTACCGCTGTGCTACTTTGATCCACGCTGTGAGGAGGGATTAGAGGCACTCAGACAGTATCAACGTGAATATGATGAAGACAAAAAAGCATTTCGTCAGACTCCGAGGCACGATTGGACAAGTCACCCGAGCGATGCTTTTCGGATGATGGCAGTAGCTTATCGACAAGAAGCAAAAGATCAGACACCGCCCAAGGGCAAGACCCTGCAAACCATCACACTCGATGAGCTGTGGGATTATGAGATGCAACATAAAGAGGAGCGAATATGAGCCAGCCAGTAGCAGAAGTAGGTGCATATAAAAACATGACGGCAACAGGGGCGGTTTCTACTGGCCCTTGCCAATTGCTTGGGTTTTACGTCAATAACACCAGCGCAGGCACAATGGTGTTAACCGATGGCGGCTCAGGTGGCACGGTTGTCTCAGGGACAATTACGCCTGCCATTGGGTTTCACCGATTTCCCGCCAATATTGGAACAAGCCTTTACTTTACAGAGGGCGGCGCAATGGATGTGACATTCTTCTTTGCCAGCGGTAATTGATCATGTACGATGAAACAGGGGCTTATGAGGGCGAAGACCCAGGCCCGTACTGGCACGATCAGATCGAGACCGCCATCAAGATATTTGATAAGTGGGAGAAGCGCGGCTTAAAGGTTGTTAAGCGGTATCGGGATGAGCGTGATGCCATTGAGATGCCACGCATGAAGTTCAACATCCTGTGGTCAAACATCCAAGTCCTGTTTCCAGCCCTTTACGGCAGACAAGCCAAACCCGAGGTTTCTCGCCGCTACATGGATCAAGATCCTGTTGGTCGGTTGGCATCCACGATGCTCGAGCGCGTGATGGAGTACGAGACCACCCAATTCGGTGACTTTGACTCAGCAATGAGTGGCGCGGTGCAGGACAGACTTCTGCCTGGTCGCGGTACGGCATGGATTCGCTACGAGCCTGTGATCGTCAATGACCGACCTGACGACGACGGCGTATTAGATGAGACCGAAGAATCTCAGGTTTACAACACGGTAGAAGACCCAACCGAGCGCATTGATGCAGCTCACAGCCCGATTGATTACGTCTACTGGTCAGACTTCTTGCATTCACCAGCTCGGACATGGGATGAAGTGTGGTGGGTTGCCCGCGCCGTCTACATGACCAAAGAAGAGGGCGTAGAGCGCTTTGGGGACGTATTTAAGAACGTCAGCCTGACTAGCTCAAATACCGACATGGACGGCAAGAATCCATTGACCGCCAAGATGACCTACGACAAAAAGGCGATGGTCTATGAGATTTGGAACAAGCGCACGGCAAAGGTTTGCTGGATTGCCAAAGGTTATCCACAGGCGCTAGATGAGAGAGATGACCCGCTAGAGCTTGATGAGTTCTTCCCATGCCCCAAACCGTTGATGGCAACCACCACCACCGGCACGATGATCCCTGTACCTGATTACTGCGAGTATGAGGATCAAGCGCAAGAGCTGGACAACTTAACGCAACGTATCTACCTGCTGACCAAAGCTTGTAAAGCGGTCGGCGTGTTTAATGCCGAGTTCAAAGAGTTGGCGCGGATGTTCAGCGAGGGCGTGGACAACAAGCTATTCCCAGTGACCGGCTGGGCGGCAATGTCGGAAAAGGGCGGCTTAAAGGGCGCTATCGACATGATGGACACCTCGCAGATTATTGTGACCTTGCGTGAGCTGTATGCGGCTAGGGAGCAGGTTAAGCAGTCAATCTACGAGATCATGGGCATATCGGACATTCTGCGCGGATCGTCTAAAGCTCAGGAAACCCTCGGCGCTCAACAGCTCAAGGCCAACTTTGGTAGCTTGCGGTTAAAGAGCAGTCAGGGCGAAGTGGCGCGGTTTGCAACCGACATTTTTAAGCTCAAGGCGCAGGTCATTTGCAAGTTTTACCCGCCTGAGCTGATTGTGGAAATGTCTGGGGTGATGAACACACCGGACGGTCAAGACCCGCAAAGACTGCAGGCAGCGTTGCAAATGTTGTCAGACAGCACCATCCGCGACTTCAACATTGCGGTTGAGGCTGACAGTTTGGCGCAGATTGATGAGCAGGCCGAGAAGCAAGGCGCACAAGAGGCGATTCAAGCAATCGGTCTATTCTTGCGTGAGGCAATCCCAATGATCGCCCAAGCGCCTGAGACCTTGCCTATGGCCTCTGAGATGTTGTTATTCCTTGTGCGCCGGTTCAGAGCTGGTCGCGGGTTGGAAAGCGCGGTTGAGAGAGCAATGAAAGCCTTGCAAGACAAGGCAGACGCTGCCAAACAGCAACCGGCAGGCCCACCGCCCGAGATGCTACAGATGCAAGCTGATCAACAAGCAGAGCAGATGAAGATGCAAGCACAGGCGCAGTCTGATCAGATGAAAATGCAGGCAGAGGCACAATTGGCGCAAGCGCAGGCACAGTTTGATATGCAGATGCAAGAAGCACGAGCGCAGACTGAGATGCAGTTAACGCAAATGAAAGTAGATTTAGAGACTGCCAAGCAGAACAATGAGCTACAAATTAAAGCCCGAGAAATGGCTGGAAGGGAAGAATATGAGCGATGGAAAGCAGAACTTGATGCAGCGACTAAGATCATGGTGGCAAGGATTGGCAGCAACCCTGGCGTTGACCTACCGGTCGTTGAAGCAGCGGCTGCACAAATAACCAACGAGTTGGGTGGCACAATTGTTCAAGCAATGGACAAAATAACCGCCTTGCATGACAACATGGCAAACCTACATGGGGAGTCAATGCAAAACATTGGCGAGGCCATGCAAAGGCTTAACGCACCCAAACGAGTGATAAGGGGCGCTGATGGCTTAGTGATAGGCGTGGAGACAGCATGAGCCTTGTTCTAGCTGATCGGGTTAGGCAGACCACCACCGCGACCGGCACAGGGACACTAGCGCTGGATGGCACGGTAGAGGGCTTTCAAACCTTTGCGGTAATTGGCAACAACAACACAACCTATTACACAATTGCAGGCGGTACGCAATGGGAGGTTGGGATTGGTACTTACTACGCAGGAACGCTGGCAAGGACAACTTTAATTTCCTCATCTACAGGCTCAACGATTGATTTTGCGGCGGGTGTTAAGGACGTATTTGTTACCTACCCTGCCGAAAAGTCGGTTAATCAGGATGCCAATAACCGTGTTTTGATACCTTACACGGCAGGCACAACCAATGTTGGCTCTTTAAATGTTGGCGATGTTACTGGTCACACCGATTCGGGCGTTATCGCAGGGTTTACGGCAAGTGAGGCGTTATACCTTTACACAAGCCTGCAAAATACAAGCGCCAGCAATACAAGTTACGCAAGCTATGCAGTTAATGACGGCGGTCACACGGCCTATGGCGAGCTGGGAATAAATAACGCAAATTACAGTTATATAGCTGCGGGATTTCCCAATAATGGGTTTTCTACGCCATTAGCAACCTTTGTTGAATCTTATGGTGGCCCACTTGTTTTAGGGTCGTGGGATAACCAAAAGATAAGCATGGTTATCAATGGTGCTGTTAGCACTACGGATGCAATGACCATCAACACCAATGGATCGGTGGCATTTAACGGTCAAGTTGGCTCGGCAGGTCAGGTATTGCAAAGCAACGCCACAAGCGCACCGACATGGGTGACCCCAAGTTCATCACTTCCTATTACTAAAATGCAAGCACAATCATTTGGAGGCTTTTAAATGGCACAAAATACATCACCAGTTTTTCCTTTAGTCCCAGTAGTAATTTGGGTAAACACAGGAGCAGTTACTGCAAACACAACCACCGATTTAACGGCGGGTACAAATTACAATTCTAACTTTACATCTAATGCAACTAATGGTTCTAGGGTTGACTTTATACGTGTAAGGGCATTGGGTACAAACGTAGCAACAGTTATGCGTGTTTGGCTTAACAATGGATCAACAACAGCAACGGCGGCTAACAATACATTGTTTTTTGAAAGAACATTGGCGGCAACAACTGTTTCACAAACGGCTGAGTTGGCTGATGTAATTGTTCCAATAAATGTATCTTTGCCAGTAGGGTATAAGATTTATTACACGTTTGGAACTGCGGTAGCGGCTGGTTATGGAATTCAAGTAGTTGGTGGAGATTACTAATGTTTGTAGGTTTTCCATCCACACAAACGCCCACAATTCAATGGTGGGATTTTAGTAAAACAAATTCTACAACAAACAACAATAACATTGCTTTGGCAAATGATTGTGCGGATGTGCAATATTTTGCAACAGGTGGTTCAGCAACAACCATTCAAGTTACCTTGCCACCTAATCCAGCACAAGGCAAAACAATAATTATAAAAAATGACAAGTATGGTAGTAGTACACAATTAGTGCAAATCAATGATGGAAGTGTGCCATATATTAGTCCAGCAAGTCTAGGTGCGGCTTCAGAAGTAACTTATTGTTATATTGTACAAAACACTTTGGCTGGATCAGCGGGAGCATCATTTTTTTCTAATTGGATCCGAATTGCTGGAGGTAGCACGTATCTAAATCAAGCCGCAACGTGTATTGGTGGTTATGCTAATTCAGCAAGTGGTTATTCTTCTGCGGTTTTTGGCGGTTATAACAATGTAGCATCAGGGACTAATTCAACAGTAGTTGGAGGCGCATTAAACACAGCGTCAGGAACATATTCGCATGCTTCAGGTGTAATTTCTACGGCTAATTCCACTAATTCTTTTGTGCATGGAGACAGTTCAACTTCACGAAGCGTTATAGGTAATACTGTATTTGCGGCAAATAGTGGCACTTACACTAGTGGCACAAAACAATTAGGCATGTTAGCTATTGGCGCACAAACAACAGATGCAACGGCAACAGTATTACGAAGCAATACAAGTGCCGCAAGTGCAACTAACCAAATTGCTTTAGCAACCAATTCTGCATATTACTTTAGGGGCGAATGTATAGCAGGGGTCACCGCCGCAGGAGATGCAAAAGGTTGGTATATAGAAGGTGTTATTAAACGAGCCACAACAGCGGCATCTACCGTTCTTGTTGGTACTCCCTCAGTAACATCCTTATATGCTGATGCAGGGGCGGCAACATGGAATCTTGCGGTTACCGCAGACACAACCAATGGCGCATTAGCAATAACAGCAACAGGTCAAGCGGCAACAACCATTCGTTGGTTATGTCAAATTCGTACAACTGAGATGGGATTCTAAAATGGCACTCAAAATATCTATATCTACAAGTAGTGTGGGCGTACCTTTTACAGATGCATATGCTCGGATTACAAACATTTGGGCAACCAAAGATCAATGCCAATACCAAGTATCTGTATTTGCAACAGCAGATGCTAGAACAATTGGATCATCAGAAGTCGCACACCATGCCTTTTATTGTGCGTTGCCAAGTGGTGATTTGATGGCAGGTTTGTATGCTGACTTGAAAAATCAGGTTGGATTTGAAACCGCAATAGATTGTTGATAAACAACTTTTTAAGGTTTAAATGTTTGGTTTCGCATCATTTGCAGAGCTTCCATTTGCCACAATAGGCGCAAGTGCAGCACCAGCACCTGAGATTTTATTAGGTGGTCACTTTGGCTTTGATGAAAAAAAGCGCGATGCACAATGGGCTAAAGACCGAAAGTTAGAGGCTCAACGCAAGCTAAAGCTACAAGAGGCATTGTTTGGTTTGCCGCCCGAAGTCAGGGAAGAGATCACCTCTGCACCTGCACAAACAATAGAGGTTGCGGTAAGAAACCAAATTGATTATGATTTGCTTATGCAAAAGGTCAAAGACCTTGAAGTGCGTGTTAAGCTCAAACGTGATGAAGAAGATATTGCAATGATCTTGGAGATGATGTGAAAACAACATGGGTATTTCCATCTAACGGCAGCGAACCCTACGAAAAGTCTAAGGGTCAATCTGGCGAATACACCGCAGTGATGGGCGACATTACCCCATTTATGTCACCTGATGGCAAGATGATTGAGGGCAGAAAGCAGTGGCGCGACCACCTTAAGCGCACCGATTCAATCGAGATGGGGCATTCAGATGTTAAGTATGCTCAAGCCGAATGGAACAAAAAGAAAGAAGTCCACCGAGACAGGCTGCGCGGACAGTTGGCGACCGTGCAAGAGTTTGACCGACCAGGCGCACCAATTTCCCCTGTTAAGATGTCTAACCTAAACGTAGAGATGGCAAACCGCCTACACAACCGTCCCATGCCTGAGCGCAAGGAGATGATCAAAATGACCCTCGATCAAATGAAAAGGATGAAGTGATGGAAAACGAAGTTGTCGCACCCGACACGATAGATACACCAGCACCCGAAACCCTAGCTCCTGCGCCAGTTGAAGCCCCAGCCGAGCCGCAAAGCAGAGCCGATACAATACGCGAGGCGTTAACCAAGACACCGACAAATCGTGGTAAACACGCTGCAAGCCAGCCCCGCGAGGGCGGTAAGTTTGCACCTAAGTTCCCTACCGACCAAACACAAGCGCCGCAGATGGCTGAAAAGCCAAGGGCTGAGATGCCCAAAAGCCTGCGCCTCGAGCTGAAAGAACACTGGGAAAAAGCACCGGCTGAATTACAACAAGCCTTTGCACAACGGGATGCCGACTACGAAAAGGGCATCACCTCATACAAGCAAAGGGACGCAGAGGCTCGGGCAATCACCGAGCAATTTGCACCGTATGAGTGGATATTGCGAAACGAAAACAGCACACCGGCGCAAGCCATTGGCCCATTGCTTCAAACGGCGGCATTGTTAAGAACTGGCACACCGCAACAAAAGTCGCAAGCGGTCGCGCAGATGATCCAGCAATTTCAGATTCCATTAGAGCAAGTGGCGGCTTACTTTGGCGGCGAAGCACCACCACAGCAGGATTCGCACTACAATCAATTGGCGCAACAAGTACAGCAGCTTACGGCACACATCACGCAGAGCCAGTACGAGTCGCAGAAACAGAATGAAAACCGAGCACTCTCGGTAATCCAGCAGTTTGCAGGCGACCCCGCAAACGCACACTTTGAGGCAGTCCAAGACCGGATGCTGTCGCTTCTCCAAGCGCCGCAGGTACTAGGGGACATCAGTCACATGTCAGAACGCGAGAAATTGCAAGTGGCATACGACACCGCCGTAAGACTTGATCCACAGTTGGCACAAAGTTTATTTGCTCAACAGCAACAAAGCTACGCCGCACAGAATCAGGTACAGAAAGCAAAACAAGCGGCTGTACAGGTCAGGGGAGCGCCAGGCGCTGCCATCTCAGGTGCAGTCAATCAAATGGATCGCCGTGCCGTCATTGCCAATGCGCTGCGGCAGGTGAATTAAAAAGGAGTAAATCATGGCATACGCCAATAGTAATTACTCAGACGTTTTAGCAACCACCATTGAATCTCGTTCCGGCATCGTTGCCGATAACGTGACCAAAAACAATGCGTTGTTGACTCGCCTGCGTGAGAAAGGCCGTTACAAGCCGTTCACAGGTGGATCGACCATTCTGCAAGAATTGTCATTCCAAGCAAACTCGACCGCGATGTACTACTCAGGCGCTGAAGTCTTAGACATTAGCCCTGCGGACGTAATCTCTGCGGCTCAGTTCCCCATCAAGCAGGCCGCTGTCGCAGTGACCATCAATGGCTTGGAAATGCTCCAAAACAGCGGTGAAGAACAGATCATTGATTTGTTTGACGCACGTTTGGACGTTGCCGAGGCATCGATTGAGAACTTGATCAGCACTGGTATTTACTCGGACGGTACAGCCAACAACGGCAAGCAGATCACTGGTTTGCAAGCTATGGTGGTTGCATCCCCAAGCACCGGCGTGGTTGGCGGCATCGACCGTGCGACTTGGTCATTCTGGCGCAATCAGACGTTTGACTTCTCTACTGACTTGGGTGTATCAGCATCTAGCTCAAACATTCAGACCGGTTTTAACCGCCTGTATGCAAAGACAAGTCGCGGCTCTGACGTGGTCGATTTGATCTTGTTGGACAACAATTTGTGGGGCTTCTTTATGTCGTCTCTGCAAAACATTCAGCGTTTCCCTGGCTCAAGCAAAATGGCCGAATTAGGCTTTGTTGCTTCCAAGTACATGAATGCAGACGTTGTTCTTGACGGTGGTATCGGCGGTAATATTCCGACATCTACTGGTTACTTTTTGAACACGAAGTACATTTTCTTCCGTCCTCACACCAATCGGAATTTTGTTCCTATCGGTGACGAGCGTATGTCTACCAATCAGGACGCAATCGTGCGCTTGATCGGCTGGGCTGGCAATATGACTGCCTCGGGACTCCAGTTCCAAGGCGTGATGACTGAATAAGGAGCAAATATCATGGCAGATTACGTCACAGACGGCAAAATCGGCATTGACTTGACGGCTACTTATGCGTCAACAAGTGCAGGCTCTACAACATTGTTCCCTGTTACCCCTGGTAGCAGAGTGAACACTTCCAACAACGGCGTTTATATGTTTGTCCGCGCCGAATCCACCATCAACGCATTTGATGCGGTGATCATGAGCACATACGCAGACTCAGCGAGTACCACTCCTGTTATGCGAGCTGTGCCTGTGACCACCACAAACGCTGCGGCTTTGGGTTTCAACATGGTTGGCTTTGCACAAACCGCGATTGCCTCTAGCTACTACGGCTGGGTTGGCTTGAACGGTATGCTCAAGGTTAACTTGCTGATTGGATGCAATCCCAAAGTACCTTTGTACACTACATCTACTGCGGGTTCACTGGACGACACAACCGTGTCTGCTGGCTTTATCCAAGGTATCGTAGCTAACACCTCAGCAACCTCTGCTAGCGCACCATTCTGTATGGTGAACAATGCAGGCTTAATCATGGTTGGCGCAGGCTAAACCAGACTGATGCCCCGCCCACAAAGCGGGGTGTCTTTTTAATGAGTTCTGTCCCTTTAAAAATAGTTGGTAAATGTGTCGCAGAAGACGAGACATTGTTTGGTTACATGGATGCGGCGATCGCCAGAGGCTATCCACAGGTCAAACAAGCCGAGCCAGCAAAAACTGGGTCTGTCCTGTTGGTGGCAAGCGCACCTAGTGTCAAGGGTCAGTTAGAGGTCATTAAAAAGATGCAATCAGCGGGGTCGCCCATTGTGGCGATTAAGGGCGCACACGATTGGCTTATTGCTCACGGCGTGATCCCAGACTACGCCTTAGCCATTGACCCGCAAGAACACCGAATAGCGTTTTATAAGCCGCATAAGGCTGTGCATTACATGATTGCCAGCCAGTGCCATCCTGCAATGTTTGACAACCTGACAGGGCATGAGGTCACGATATGGCATCCATACGTTAAAAAGGGGCAAGATCGCCCTAAAAACTCCATGCTGATAGGTGGCGGCACAACCTCGGGATTGAGGGCCATATCGCTGTTCTACGTCCTTGGCTACCGCCAGTTTGAGCTGTTTGGGTTTGATTCTTGTAACACCGGCGAGATGCTCAGGGTCAACGGCGAAAGACTAAAAGACGGCGACAAGCTGATTGAGGTCAAGATCGAGCAAGATGGCGAGACCTTTTACTGCAACACTGCGATGGCGTTGCAGGCCGAGCATTTTCAGACCTATTACGATTACCTGCCAGACGCTGTATTTCACGGTCATGGGCGCGGACTGATCCAAGCAATTATCAACAAGCGCCAGCAAAACATGATAGAGCTGGGCGGCATCCTTGACGTTAAGGCAGACCTAAACAACCGCACATCGTTCATTCATTGGGGCGACAAGAACGCTGCGAGCTGGCGCTATCGAGCTAAGATACCGGCGGGCGATTGGGCAAGCCAGAATGATTTGACCGCCGACACGTTGGTGTTTGCCAAGCCGCAGGCCAATGAGTTGATGGTGATGGCTCGGGCAAAGGCTCGCGGCGCGTGGGTGGTGGTGGATTTTTGTGACGATCATTTTGATTGGATGCACTACCAAGAGGCGCTACGCCTGGCTGATGCAGTGACTTGTTCGACCGTTGAGATGGCTAAAAGAATTAAAGAGCTGGGGCGGGATGCTACGGTGATCCCAGACTTTTATGAGTTTCCCGAGATGCCACCGCACTGTAATGGGGTCAATTTGTTATGGTTTGGGCATCACGTTAACCGTGATAGCTTGCAGCGCATACTGCCTGACCTTGAGGGTTATCCCTTGCGGGTGGTATCAAACTTTGATGGGGCAATCCCTTGGTCGCATGAGACCATGCTGAGGGAGTTTGCCCAAGCCGATATAGTGGTGATCCCTGCCACAGCTCCTTACAAAAGCGCAAACAGGGCAATTGAGGCGATTCGCCAAGGTTGTTATGTGGTTGCAGAGCCGCATCCTGCTTTAGAGGGTTTCCCCATTTACATTGGCAACATCAAAGAGGGCATCGAATGGACAACACAACAGGACATGAACGAACTAATTACCAAGGCGCAGAAGTTCGTGATGGAAGAATTCTCGCCAGCAACACTAATAAACAGGTGGAAGATAGCTACGAAACGGCCTACAACCTTGGATGCGGCTCAAAGAAATGGGACGGCTGGATAAACGTAGACCTGCATTCAGACATTGCAGACATCCAGTGCGACCTAAGAAAACTTGAGTTAGCTACCAATTCAGCCGATGCGGTTGCCGCAATCCACGTTCTGGAACACTTTTATGAGTGGGAAGTCTATGACCTATTAAGTGAGTGGAAGCGGGTATTAAAGCCAGGCGGCAAGATGATCCTAGAGCTGCCCTGCATGGATAAGGTGTTTGCCTACGTTCACAATTGCGTGGTCAGCAAAGAGCCGCTACAACCCTTTATGACCTTAAATGCGTTATATGGTGATCCCAAGTACAAGTCTGAAGCAATGTGCCACCATTGGGGTTGGTTTCAGCGCCCATTGCAAGATATGTTGGAGACGGTAGGAATGCAGAATATTGAGTTCCACGAGCCTCGCTACCATTTTCCATTTCGTGATATGAGGGTGGAATGCTTAAAGGGGTCTTGACCAACACCGAGCGCCATGAGCAAATGGCAAAGTCAATGCACCTGCCCCTGCTGAAGAAAAAGGGCAAATTCAACGACCGGCGCATGACCATTGCGTGTTATGGCCCAAGCCTTGAGGATACCTGGCGGCAGCTTAGGCATCCAATCATGACGGTCTCGGGGGCGCATGATTATCTGGTGGAGAGGGGCGTTATTCCTGATTTCCATGTGGACTGTGACCCAAGGTCGCATAAGGCGCAGATGCTAAGGAAGCCGCAGAAAAATACTAAGTACCTGATGGCATCAGTTTGCCACCCAGACTTTTGGGAGACCCTTAAAGGAAAGAATGTTAAGGTATGGCATCTAGTGAATGGAAATGATTTAGAGACGGTGGCATGGGTTGCCCAGCACCATCCAGAGGGGATGGAAAGCCTGATAGGGGGCGGTTCGAGCGTAGGAATGCGGGCTATGAATGTTTCGGCGGCTTTAGGGTTTCGCCGGTTTGACATTCATGGCATGGATTGTTCGTTTGTAAAAAATCGTCACGCAGGCGCTCACACCGGCAAGGATCAAGTTAAAATCATGGTCAGAGTTGGTTTGAGAACTTTCCAAACGACACAGCAAATGCTCCAAGCGGCGATTGAAATGGAAAATTTTATCGAAACGCAGGATGCTGAAGTTGTGTTTTTCGGTGATGGACTTATGCAGGAAACTGCTTTAAAACTCAAGGAATTAGCATGAAAAACGAAGTGGCTGGCTGGACAAACGATAACTTCATGGAAGACAACCGAGGCAAGATGGCGGTGTTTTTCCATGCGGTGCAGGTGCGAAACAACTTTAAATCAGATGCAGAGAAACGCCCAATCTTTGAAGAGCGCATCTTTATCAAGAAGCTAGTGCCAGGCGATTCGACCTTAATTGTTGACCGTCCTATGCGCGAGCAAGACATAGAAGATTTCCCAATTGAGTGGGCGCGGTTTGAGCAAAAGAAAGAACAAAAAGTTGCCGGTACACCCATTGATGCTTGGTCGGCTGTGTCAGAAACACAAAAGGCAGAGTTCAAAGCCCTTAACATTTTTACCATTGATCAGTTTGCAAACCTGCCCGACGTGGCCGGCGACAAGATCATGGGCTTTAACGACTTGAGATCAAAGGCTCGGACTTTCATCATGGCGGCGCAAGATTCGCAGATGATGGACAAAATCCGCGCAGAGATGGATAAAAAGTTGGAAGCTCAAGAAGCTGAATTGGCTGAACTTCGTGCGATGATCAATAAAAGAGCCGGACGACCTAAAAAAGAAACCGTAGAGGAGTGACATGAGTTACACATTACTGCAACTGGTTGACCAAATGTCCGCAGAGCTGGGCTTAACTCAGCCAGCGGCGGTAATCGGCTCATCTAATAATCAGACCGTCCAGATTCTTGCTTTGGCTCAACGGCTGGGCAAGGATTTGGTTAGGGATTACGAATGGCAGCGCTTAGTGCAAGCGTACATCTGGCAAACACAGGTTGCGGTGAGCACCACAGGAAACATCACCGCAGGCTCAAAGGTCATCACAAACATTCCAACTACTGCGGCTTTGCAGGTTGGCAATGTGATCACAGGCACAGGGCAAGCGCCGTATGCTGAGATTTTGACGATTGACAGCGGTACACAGGTGACGCTAAACACGCCGGTGGCTACCTCAACGTCATCAGTATCAATGACGTTTGCCAAACAGGACTATGACCTGCCTGATGGCTATGACCGCATGATTTCCGACACCAATTGGGACAGGACTGACCACTGGCGCAACCTCGGGCCAAAGTCATCACAAGATTGGCAATTCTTGCAGGGCGGCATTATCTCGATTGGCCCACGCGAGCGCTACCGAATCTACAACAACAAGTTTAGGATTTTTCAAGCCCTGACCACGGTTTACAACTTTGCTTTTGAGTATGTGTCGAATTACTGGGTTTGCGCCACAGGCTCGGATCAAGGGTCAAAATCGGCTTACACGGCAGACACAGACACCTCAATATTTCCTGATGATCTGATGCTGGCTGGATTGAAGTTCTATTTCTTAAAAGCCAAAAAGCTCGATTATGCAATTGAGCTAGGCGAGTTCATGCGGGCGCTTTCATACTGCAAAGCTCAAGATCAACCAGTTTCTGCCATGTCCCTTGCGCCAGTTGGAATGAACCAACTGGTCGGGCCGTGGAGTGTGCAAGATGGCAATTGGCCTAGTGTCTAAGGAGACGACATGAAACTCGATGGTTTGTATGCAAATATTCAAGCAAAAAGGGCAAGAATCGCCGCAGGTTCGGGCGAGAAGATGAGAAAGCCAGGCACTGAGGGCGCGCCGTCTGCCAAGGATTTCAAACAAGCTGCCAAGACTGCAAAGCCTGAGAAAAAGAAATAAATGCTTAATTCATTTGCCAAGATACCGCGCCAACAGTCTGCCCAGACGGTGACGGTTGCCGCGCCTATTGGTGGATGGAATGCTCGGGATGCGCTGGGGGCAATGGATCCCTTGGATGCGGTGACTTTGCAGAACTTTTGGCCTGGCACTAATTCGGTTATTTTGCGAAACGGCTACACCAAACACGCCACAGGCTTACCCGCCCAAGTACAGACGTTGATGGCGTACAGCTCGGGAACTTCAAACAAGCTGTTTGCTGTGTCAGATGGCAAGATTTACGATGCCACCAGCGCGGGTGCGGTGGGTGCTGCGGCAGTAAGCGGTCTGACAAACTCAAAATTCCAGTACACAAACATCACCACACCAGCGGCATCCTATTTGATGGCGGTCAACGGCGCAGACAAGCTACGCACATTTGACGGCACAAATTGGCACATAGATGGCGATGGCGCTCCTTACGACATCACAAATATTGACACGGCAACGGTTGCAAATATCACGTTGTTTAAAAACCGCATTTGGTTGACAACCAATGACACTTTAAAGGTTTGGTACTTGCCTGTTAACTCCATTGGCGGTGCGGCGGTTGCGTTAGACATGACCAGTATTTTCCAGCTTGGTGGCTACATCATGGCGGGAATGACTTGGACGCTGGATGCTGGCTACGGCGTGGATGATTACTTGGTGTTTATCACAAGCAATGGCGAGGCTCTTGTTTGGCGCTTAACAGACCCAACAACCCCAACAGGAATTTCACAGATTGGGCTTTATAAGGTTGGCGCACCAATTGGCAGGCGCTGCTACACAAAGTTTGGCGGCGACCTGCTGATCATTACTCAAGACGGCGTAGTGCCTATGAGTGGGGCATTGCAGTCATCAAGGCTTGATCCAAGGGTATCTATTACCAACAAAATTCAGTACGCCATGAGTTCGGCAATATCGGCTTATGGGTCTAATTTTGGGTGGTCTTTGCTGTATTACCCAAAAGAAAATCAATTGATTCTAAATGTGCCTTATGACGAGGGTGAGCAACAGCAATATGTGATGAACAACATTACTAAGAGTTGGTGTAATTTCACTGGTTGGTATGCCAATTGCTGGGAATTGCACGTTGATGATCCGTATTTTGGCGGCAATGGATTTGTGGGTTTGGCGTGGAATGGCAACACAGACGACACTTCTAATATTGAGGGATTTGGGCTACAGAGCTTTCAATCTTACGGCACGGCCTTGCAAAAGCAATGCAAGATGATTCGCTACCACCTCCAATCAAATGGAACGCCTGCGGTTTTTGGTAACGTAAACGTGGATTACAACCTTGCTGATGAATCAGCCCAGCTTAACTTTTCCACAAGTGCTTATGGTTTGTGGGACACAGGATTGTGGGATTCTGCTATTTGGGGTGCTGGGTTAGTGCCTACGGCTGATTGGCAAGGGGCAACAAATATTGGATATACGTTTGCCCCGCTGATCAAAACAGCCACGCAGGGCATACAATTACAGTGGGTCGCAACCGATCTGGTGTTCGAGGGTGGCGGTGTCCTTTGAGTTAGTTACCGATCATTCAGCAGGTCATTGGACGGCTGGACAGACAAAAGGTAAGTATTTCGAGGCTAACAGCCAATCAATCGGATTGAAACAAAACGGCGAGTTTGTTGCCGGTGTGATTTACGAGAATTGGAATAGGCGAACAATCACTTGCCATATTGCCATTTCTGGTCGGTTGACACCACGCTACTTGGCGGTGATTTTTGACTATCCATTCAATGTTTGCGATGTCAAAAAGATTATTGTCCCAGTAGATTCAACAAATTCTAAAAGTGTCAACTTGGTTGAAAAAATGGGTTTCACAGAAGAAGCTCGAATCAAGGACGGCATGGCTGATGGGGACATGATCTTGTACACATTGGCAAAGAATGATTGCAAATATTTAGGGGAACGATATGAAAAGTTCAAGTCCACCGCCAGCACCTGATTACAAGGGTGCGGCTATTGAACAGGGCGCGGCAAACTTAGAGTCTGCTCGGGCTACGGCAAAGCTATCTAATCCCAATACTTACACGCCCTACGGTACTCAATTGGTGAGCTATGAGGGCGATATTCCCACAGTTCGACAAACCCTTACACCTACGGCTCAAAAGACTTTAGACGCTCAACAAGGCGTTCAATACTCACTTGCTAACCTTGGACAAAAGGGCGCAGATACCGCCAGCACCGTGTTAGACAAGCCGTTTAGCTTTAGTGGGCCTGCGGTGCAGACATCGCTGGACACAAGTGGAATAGCCAAGATGCCGGTCAATGCAGGCATGACAGGGCAAGAAGCAATCATGTCTCGGCTTAATCCCTCCTTGGCAAGACAGCGCACTAGCACCGAGACCAACTTGATTAATCAGGGGTTGCGACCAGGCACAGAGGCTTACGACAACGCCATTCGATCTCTTGGTGAGCAAGAGACCGATGCTCGAACACAGGCGGTTTTGCAGGGTCTTAATCTTGACATTGGCGCAAATGCACAAGGCTTTAACCAAGCAGTGCAGTCGGGTCAGTTTGGCAACACTGCACAACAGCAGGCGCTTGCCGAGGCTATACAGCAGCGTCAGATGCCTCTGAATGAGATCACGGCCTTGATGAGTGGCTCACAGATTCAAAACCCGCAGTTTGGCGCTTACCAAGGCGCTACGGTTGCGCCGCCACCAATATTCCAAGCAACGCAATCGAAAGGCGCATTTGACGCAAACGCATACAACCAGCAAGTCGCGCAACAAAATGCAATGACTTCTGGAATGTTTTCACTTGGCGGCGCTGCTTTGGGTGCTCCAGTAGGTACATTTGGATAACGGGAGACTTTGATGGCAGACATAAACTTATCCCCATACACCGCCGAACAGCAGGCGATGGATCGCCGCCGCAAGATGGCAGAGGCGTTGCAACAACAAGCCATTGCGCCAATTGAAATGCCAAATGTGCCCGGCGCAAGAGTCAGCCCTTATCAGGGTTTAGCAAAGCTATTGCAAGGCTACATTGCTGGCAAAAATCTCCGCAGAGCAGATGAAGAGCAAAAAGATTACGAAAATAAAGTATCACAAGAGACGGCAGACTTATTGAGCAAAATGAGTCAGTATGAAACTGTGCCTGGCGACATAACTTCGCCTGCTGTGCCGGCTGACATTACGCCTGCGGGAACGGACATTCAAGAAAATCAAGCCAGAAAAAATTTGATAGCTTATAACCTTCAAAATACAAAAGATGGAATGAGACAAATACCAATTAACAATGCACCAAACCTTGCAACGTATGAAGAAACTTATATGCCATCTAGCATTACGGATCGCATAATAAAAGAAACCGAAGATTTACCTTTTAAAACAACTCAAGATGTAATTAACAAACCCGCTGTCCCTGAAGAAAGAGGGCCAAGCCGACGAGAACCTGTATTAAATGCAAGTTTTTTAGATTCTACTAAGCCTAATGCTTATAAAACTGGACAAGTCAAACAATTGCTGGCTCAATACTTGATGCAACAAGAGGCACAAAAACAAGCTGCGGCGCAAGCCGAAGCAGCGGCTGCACGGCAAATTCATGCGTTTAATCCAGAACAAACCGCAGGTAGATTTGTTAATGGGCAATTTGTGCCACTTGTTACAGGCAAGCCAAAAGAATTAACCGATTATCAAAACTATCAATTGCAATTACAAAATAATGCAAATGCAATTGCCGCAGTAAACGCTCAAGATAAAACAGGATTAACAGTGAGTCCAGAGGCTCTTCAAATAAATCCTAAAATTAAAGGCGTACCGACGTTTGCAAAAAAGACTAACCGAATAGATGTAAAAACTAAAAAACCTATTTATACATTTAACGGCGAAGATTACATAGAGGATTGATATGGCTAAATTTACAGGTGAATCAATAATTGACGAATCGCAAGTGCAAGCTAAACCTGCGGTCAATCCTGCATTGGTGCAGGCATTAGTGCCGCCTGCAAGATCAGCGCCCTCTTTGTCTCCACAAGATCAAAGAGCATTTGACTTAGCAGAAGCCAAAAAAAAATCCGATGTGCAAACAAAAATTGCTGAAGAAAATCGAGCCGCAGCAAGAAAATTAGAAGAAGAAAAAAGAGCAAAAGCAACAAAACTAGAAGAAGATCAACGCAACGCAACAACCAAACCACCAGCCGAATTTATGGCAAAAGCAAAAAAACTCAAAGACTTTGAGGGTTATTTGATAGATTACAAAACTGAGTTAGACAAAAATTTAATGGTCTTTCCTAAAGAAATACCATTATTGCCAAGTCAAGGCTTGTCTATTCCATTGCCGGTCGGTTCTGACACTGCGCGAATGAATTCAAAGTACACAGCTTTGTTGATGGGACTAAAAGATGCGTATGAGCTTGGCGCTTTAACTGGCCCTGATATGAGCATTGTCGAATCACAAATTACCAATCCGGCAACAATAGCTGGAGCAATGACAAGCAGAGATGCCATGAAAGAACAAGTTAAGGTGATGGAAGGTTTGCTTAGTAGATCAAAACAAAACCTTGAATCTTCTTATGGAAGAAAAATGGATCTTGGAGGGCCAACCAATACACCACCAGCAGGCGCACCTGCTACCGCCAAACAAGCACCTGATGGCAAATGGTATTCGCCCGATCCTGCTAGACCTGGCAAATACTTACAACATTAAAAGGATTGAAATGGCTGGCACACCTGTTGATTTCGACCCATTTGCTAATCAGCCTAAAGCGGTTGATTTTGATCCTTTTGCGGCTAAAAAACCTGCGTATATGCAAATTCTTGGCGGTGAAAATGTAGTTGTTCAACCCTACACCTCGCCATCCATGCAAGACCGCATCATGGGTTTAGTTGAAACCCCCGCAATTATGGCTGGTGATGTTGGTCGCATGATAACTACACCTGTCGCTAGAATGTTTGGCGAGGCGTATGGCGGTTATGGCACACCACAGGGCAAGGAGATGGGGCAAAAAGCCGCCCAAGTAACCAGCCAACAGTTTTACCAACCGCGCACAGAAACCGGCCCTGATATTGTCAATCAGCTAGGCAAGGCTTTGAGTGCTTTACCACCAACCTATGGAGCGTTGGGTAATAAATTATCTGTTTTAGCGCCAGCGGCTGGCGGTCAGATGAAAAACATTGTTGCACCGGCTGCGGTATCCACCCAGCAACGCATGGCTGCGCTTTTACAGCAGCAAAACCCGCAAATGGTGGGCATGGGTGCAGCATCAACAAACCCAGCTTTAGTGCGTCAAGAACGAGCCTTGCAACAGAATATTCGTTTGACCAAGGGCGAGCAATTGCAAGACTTTGGACTTTTAAAGCGCGAATCTGATTTGCCAAAAGAAAATCCCGAATTGGCAAAAGGTTTGACTGAATTTAAGCAAACTCAAAAAGAAGACATTTTGCAACGATTTGAAGATTTAGCAGAACAAACAGGAACAAAGATTGCGCCTGTGGATACAAATTTGAGAAGTGTTGGTACTATTGTTGATAAAGAAATGGTCAAACTATTTGAGGCCAAAACCCTTAAAGTGGACAATGCCTATCAAGCAGCTCGAAATGCTGGCGAAACTAAACAAGTAGTAAGCACTCAACTTTTGGAGCAATGGTTAGAAACTAATGCGCCCGAAGCTCTTTCTGTTTCTGCGATTAACACTATTGGAGCAAAGTTAGAACAGCTTAAAAAACTCAAAAATGGTCAAGTTACCATTGATGATTTAGATCAATTGTATAAATCTGCGGGTCAATTGGGAGAGGCTGGTAAGCCATCTGGTTTGTTTATGAGGCAAGTTAAAGACGTTATCAACGACATGACTGAGGGCGCTGGCGGGGACTTGTACCGCGCCGCCAGAACGCAACGCAAAGAGCTTGCAAATGACTTTGAAAACACTTACCGCGTGGCTAAATTGCTTGGCACTAAGGGCGGCTATGCAGACCGCGCTGTGGCGTTAGATGATGTGTTTTCCCATGTTGTCCTTGATGGCAGTTTGGAAGAAATGCGGACTGTCACCAAGTTGTTGAAAAAAGGTGGGCCACAAGGTCAACAAGCGTATGCCGAGCTGCAAGGTCAAACTATTCAATACATGAAAGACCAGCTCACTAAAAATGCAAGCGATCAACTTTCATTTGCTAAACTAAAAACAACAATTGACACTTTGGATAGCGAAGAAAAACTTGTTTATATGTTTGGGAAACAAGGCCGTCAGACATTGATAGACTTGCGAGATACTTTAAAAGATGCTTTGGTCAAGCCGCCTGGTTCGGTTAACTACTCTAACACTGGCAGCGTGATTACAAGGTATTTGGATAGCTTAACAAATTCAATTGCACCAAAATTTGCAAAAGATTTTATGAAAAACAGAGAAGTCAAAAAACAAGTGAAAGAATCCACAACATACGATGCACTTGCTGAAGCTTTGAAAGGTAAAAAATGAGTTACAACGGCAGCGGGACATTCCAAATAAACACTGCCGGTCAGCCGGTAATCACAGGCACGGTCATATCCTCGACCGCCTTTAACGCCCTCACAGCGGACTTGGCAACAGGTCTGTCCACGGCTATCACAAAGGACGGTCAGACCACTACAACGGCTCGCATTGTATTTGCCCAAGGCATTAACTCAAGCCTTGCCACAGACACCTCAAGCGGCGCTACTGGCTCAATCTTTACCGCAGGTGGTATAGGGGCGGCAAAAGCGGTTTATGTAGGTACAACCTTAACCGTTGCTGGATTAAGCACATTTACTGGCGCAATTGCTGTTGACAGCGTCACCGATTCAAGCAGCACCACCACAGGATCAATTCATACTGATGGCGGTTTGGGTGTGGCTAAAGCTGCGTATATCGGTACAACATTGAATGTAGCTGGCCTTGCAAGTTTTACGGCTACAAGTGCTGTATTGTTGGCAAAAGGCACAACCGGACAAAGACCGTCACCAACAAGTGGTATGTTGCGTTTTAATACGACTACGACTGAGTTTGAGGGATATAACGGCACTGCCTGGTCATCTGTTGGCGGGGCGGCTTTAAGTAACGACACAAGCACAGCAACTAATGTTTTCCCATTGTTTGCAAATGCCACAACAGGGACAGCAACAACCTTGTTCACCGGCAATGCTTTTCTTTTATACAAGCCCAGCACTGGTGAGTTGCAAGCAAGAGTTCCTGTTGCAAGTAACGGCATTGTGGTAAACAGTCAGTCGGTGGCAACAAGCTATACGATTGCAACAGGGTACTCAGGAACATCAGCAGGGCCAATCACAATTGCATCTGGTCAGTCAGTCACAGTATCTAGCGGTAGTCGCTGGGTTGTCTTGTAAAGGAATAATATGAGTTCACTTGTTTTAACAGGCGACACTAGCGGACAGGTAACACTTGCCGCCCCTGCTGTTGCGGGTACTAGCACTTTGACACTTCAGGCGGCCACTGCGACAAGTGCTGTCAATACATTGGCAACAGCGGTTGCGTCTACATCGGGTACTTCAATTGACTTTACGTCTTTGCCAGCGTGGGTGAAGAAAATTACTGTGATGTTTTATGGTTTAAGCACTAATGGCACATCTATACCTATTATTCAAATAGGTGGTGGTTCTGTTGAAACCACTGGGTATTTAGGCGCAGCAATAAGTAATGGAACAGTATCTGCTTTTACAACTGGCATAGGTTTAGGGGGTAGCAATTCAGCGGCATCTGTAAGAAGTGGGCTGGTTCAAGTTGTTACACTTGGTTCAAATCTTTGGGTAGCAGGCGGTTCATTTGCACAAACTGATAGTGCGGTAGCTGGTTCAATGGCGGCAAATAAAACTACAGCAGCAACTCTTGACAGAGTTCGCATCACCACAGTTAACGGCACAGACACATTCGATGCTGGCACTATCAACATTCTGTACGAAGGATAATCATGTCAATACTTGTTTTAACTTCTGACACGCTGATTGGTACGCCAGCCGCTGGCAACATTGAATACAACGGTCAGTTCTATGGGACTGACAGTGCCTTATCACGGGCGCAAATGCAGAGGATTACGCAGGGCACTGCGGTTGCAAGTACATCTGGCACGTCTATTGACTTTACTGGTTTGCCAGCATGGGTGAAGCGGATTACTGTGATGTTAACTGGAGTTAGTATTAATAGTACAAGTAATTTTTTATTTCAAATAGGGTCTGGTTCGGTTACATCAACTGGATATGCGAGCAGAGCAACGTATTTTCAAGGCGCAACTCTTAGTGGTGGTAACAGCAGCGCAGGGTTTATTGCTGGAAATTTTGGGGCAGCAAATACACAATCTGGGGCAATAACTTTAACTTTATTAGCGTCAAATACTTGGGTTGCCACTGGTTATTTAGCAGATAGCGGTTCAAATGCAACATCTATTGGTGGAACATCACCTGCACTTAGCGGCGCTTTAGATAGAGTAAGAGTTACAACAGTTGGCGGCACTGACACTTTTGACGCTGGTTCAGTCAACATAATCTACGAGGGCTAAACGATGAGTACAGTAATCGACGGTTCAGCAAGCGTCACGATCAACTCTGGCGCAATTCTTGGCATTACCTCTGGCACTGCGGTTGCATCTACCAGTGGTACAAGTATTGACTTTACTTCTATCCCATCATGGGTAAAGCGTATTACTGTGATGTTTAGTGGTGTGTCTGCAAGCGGTACATCTGACCCTGTTATTGTTTTAGGTACAGGCGCAACTCCATCCTATGCTTCATCTGGATATGCTGGCATTTATATAACTCAAGCTGGTGGCTTTTTTGCTAACTTGTCTGCTTATTTTCGTATTTCAGGATTAAGTTCTGCTTCCGCAACAATGTATGGGACAGCAACATTTACACTTTTAACTGGGAATACTTGGGTATGCAATTCTGCTACGGGTAATGGTTCTTCATCTGCCGCCAACCAAGCATCATATTGTCAAGGCTCAATTGCTCTTTCAGGCGCACTTACAGCAGTACGCATCACCACTGTCAATGGCACAGACACCTTTGACGCTGGCAGTGTAAATATCCTCTATGAATAAGGAAACATCATGACACACAGAATTGTAGTAAATGTAGAAACAGGTGAAGTCACTCAAGTTGAGTACACCGCTGAAGAACAAACAACGCATGATGCTGCTGTAGCCGCACAAGAAGCTGCGGCTGAAGCACAAGCACTTGCAGACGCGCAAGCAGCGGCGGTAGTAACACCAACTGAGCCAGTAGTATGAGTTTAGAGACAGACTTCTACGCGCATCAGGCATCTTGCGATGAGCGATACAAGAATATCGAAGAGAAACTAGAGGCTGGAAAGCAGCGCATGACGCGCATAGAGTATCTGCTCTACATCGTGATCGGCGCAGTGTTGCTCGGCCCTGGCTTTGTTGGGGTGATCGTCAACAAATTAATAGGCGCGTGAAATTGAACCTATCACACTGGCATTGGCTGCAATTGCTGGAATTAAGCAATCTGTGGCTCTGTACAAGGAGGCAAAAGCTGCGGGGACAGACCTTTACAAGATAACCAAGGAAATATCTGGATTCATTGGACAATTCTTTGACTCGCATGAAGAGATAAAAAAAGAAGTCAAGCGCCAAGAGCTTGACCCACCCAAAACCAAGTCAATGAAAGCACAGGCTCTTGAGAATGTGTTTCACCAGATTGAGTTGGAACGACAGTCAGTAGAATTGCGTGAGTTTTTGATCTACCACACAGACCCAGCACTTGGTGCGGTCTGGTCACGGTTTGAAGAAGAATATAAAAAACTGAACGAGGAAAACGAAAAACAGATTGAACTGGAACGTCA
>Ga0102860_1000069_pt1:0-27500 | contig 32979 bp, 25 predicted proteins | sample Colrivmeta1449A3_FD_84496 | JGI IMG/M metagenome (GOLD analysis project Ga0102860, IMG submission 84496) | Estuarine microbial communities from the Columbia River estuary - metaG 1449A-3 | ecosystem: Environmental > Aquatic > Marine > Intertidal zone > Estuary | place: USA: Columbia...
GGCTAGAGGGCTAGAATGCTTGGGCTTCGCCCTGAAGACTTTGCATTTAAACGTTTATTCTCTTCTACCCATAAACTTCTCGGGTGACCTTCGCTGCGCGCAGTGTCTTTACTACTGCGAGATCCAACGTACCAACGAACAAGCATAGGGACAAGCCCCTCTCGGCCTTTAAGCTTCTTACCCGCGGGCGAAATACCGGTAAAACAGTGGAATCGTCTCGATGCCCTTGAAGTAATTGGTCACGCCGTAATGTTCGTTCGGGGAGTGGATGGCATCACTGTCGAGACCAAAGCCCATGAGGATGCTCTTGACGCCCAGCTCTTGCTCAAAGAGTGCGACGATAGGGATAGAGCCTCCGCTTCGAACAGGTACTGCTTTTTGGCCAAAGGAATCGCTTAAGGCCTGAACCGCCGCTTGGTAACCCGGATGGTCCGTGGGGCAGACATAAGGCTGCCCACCATGGTGCGGGGTGACTTTGACCGTTACGCCAGCGGGGGCGATGGATAGGAAGTAGTCGCTGAACAGCTGGGTGATTTCGTCCGGATCTTGGTGGGGAACCAGGCGCATGGAAATCTTCGCGTAGGCTTTGGAGGCGATGACCGTTTTGGCGCCGGCGCCGGTATAGCCTCCCCAAATTCCATTGACATCCAGGGTGGGACGAATACTGTTCCGCTCCATCGTGCTGTAGCCTTCTTCGCCGGCCACATCGACCAGGTCAAGGGCCTTCTTGTAGGCGTCCAGCGAGAAGGGGGCTTGGGCGAGTTCGGCGCGTTCCGCCTCGCTCAGCGTTTCGACTTTGTCGTAAAATCCGGGGATGGTAATCCGCTTGCGGTCGTCGTGCAGGCGTGCAATCATTTCGGTCAAGGCATTGATGGGGTTGGCCACGGCGCCGCCATAGAGGCCCGAATGCAAATCGCGGTTGGGACCCGTCACCTCTACTTCAACGTAACTCAAACCACGCAGACCCGTCGTCAAGGAGGGAACGCCCGGTGCAACCATGCCCGTGTCAGAAATTAAAATCACATCGCAGGCCAATCGCTCCTGGTTGCGCTTCACAAACCAGGCGAGGTTGGCGGATCCCACTTCCTCCTCTCCTTCAATCATGAATTTGATGTTGCAAGGCACGTTGCCGGTTGCGACCATGGCTTCAAATGCTTTGACATGCATGAAGAACTGGCCTTTGTCGTCGCAGGCCCCGCGGGCAAAAATGGCGCCCCCGGGATGAATGTCCGTGCTCCGAATTTCGGGCTCAAAAGGTGGACTACTCCACAGCTCCACCGGATCGGCGGGCTGCACATCGTAATGCCCATAGACGAGCACCGTGGGTCGGCTAGCATCGATCATGTATTCCCCGTATACCACCGGAAATCCAGGGGTTTCACATACGTCGACTTTTTGTGCCCCGGCCTCGCGTAGGAATCGTGCGGTAGCCTCAGCGGTGGCCAAAACGCTTGGGGTGAAGGCCGGATCTGCACTGACGCTAGGGAGGCGGAGAAGTTCAAATAACTCATCCAGAAAGCGTTGACGATGTTGAGCGATGTAGTTTTCCATGGGCCCAATATAGGAAGCATCCCAAGGATGCACTACCTTGTGTGGACCTATGCGCACAGGAAACTTCGGCCGGTATTTTTTGGCGGTGGTGGTTGTTTTGGTGACCACGACCACGTCTATTTTGGGCCAAAACATCTCGGTTAATTCGACCTCTCCCCGCAATCAGCCTATGTGGCTGGTTCAGAATGTGATGGTTGGACCCAATATGACGGTCTTTAGCCCCATTGGCCCTTTGGGAACCCCGATCAGTCAGCCTTCGTCTGTCCAAATTGGAAAATTCAACATCAACAACCCCAGCTTCGGACTAGATAGCGGTATTGTGATGGTGTCATCGGACGCCTACGATGTGGTCCCTGGTCAATCCGGGAGCTACACGTCCTATCCCACTCAAACGCCTTCCGCCAACCTGACAACGGTCCTCAATGCGATTGGCAGCAGCAGTTCCAGCCAGTATGACCGGGCGAGCATACAATTTAGCTTTGTGGCCCCAGGCGATTCGGTCAAGTTTGACTACATCTTCGCGTCCAAAGAATACACCTCGTACACTTGCTCTTCCTTCAATGATGTATTTGGCTTCTTCCTCATCGGTCAAGGCATCAACGGACAGCCCTTGTGGAATGCCAATGGAACTCCGAATATCGACACCGTCAATTTGGCGGTGATTCCCGGAACGACGACGCCTGTTGCGGTGAACACCATCAACCAGGGCTTCCCATCCGGCAGCTGGCCGGCGAGCAACTGTTCAAGTGCCAACCCCAACTATGTAACCAACTCGGTCTTCTATAACGCGAACAGTGGCGGTACCTCCATCATCAATATGGAAGGCTTCACAGATGTCTTTACGGCCAAAGCCTCGGTGTCTTGCGGCTCCCTCTACACGATTAAAATGTTCATTTGCGACGTGAGCGATGGAGCCTTGAATTCCGCCGTCTTTATTGGCGCTCGGAGCTTTGAGCTTCCTGCGATTTCCTTGAGCCAAGCGTGGAACAAAGGCAATAGCTTCAATGATTCCACCATGGTAGAAGGGTGTAGCCCCTCGTGGCTCTACCTCGAGCGACAAGGAGCCGTATTTGACACCATGGTGGTCGATTTCAACATCCTGGGAACGGCCACTTCAGGCGTAGACTACAGCCCCTTTCCATCTTCGGTGACCCTCCTTCCTGGGGTGACCCGAGATTCGATCTTAATTTGGGCCTACGACGATGGGCTTGCCGAGGCGCCCGAAACCATTGAAGTCGTCATGCAGCCGGTGACAACCAATTGTGCGGTATATCCGGCCCAGTACAAGACCTTCCTCATACGGGACAAGGTGGAGGTGACGGTCGCGGCCTCCGTAGCGCAAGGGAACGACACAATCCAATGTCCGGGTCAACAAAGCACCTTGCTGGGCACGTTTACGACCGGCGAAGGGACCACCACCGGCTGGTGGGGAACGGACACGGCGGGGGGCGTCCAATTGACGGTGAATCCCCTGAGCACAGAAACGTACTACTTCTATGGCATCGATGAATGCATGGACACTGCGGCGGTGGATAGCGTGACGGTATATGTGCTGCCATACGATTCAGTCATGACCTATTCGGACACCACGTGGATCTGTCCTGGAGAGTCCGTTGAAATTCAAGCCAAGGCCCGCTATGGCACCCCGCCCTACACGATTACCTGGACGGGTGGACCCACCGATAGCCTTTGGACGGTGACCCCGGTCAATAGCCGATGGTACCCCTTCAAGGTGGTCGATCAGTGTGGCTTCATCACGCGCGACAGCGTTTGGGTCGGCGTAGCGCCCGTGCCGGGGGCGGCCTTTACCTATTTGCCCAATCCCAGTAACCCGCTGAACGTCCAATTTTTCAACCAATCCAGCGATACCAATTATGTGGCCTGGTACTTTGGCGATGGAGGGGTTTCAGCGGATGTGGACCCTACGCATTCCTATGCCAAGCCCGGGACCTATTCGGTCTCCTTGGCTGTGGCGGATAGCTTAGGTTGTTCCGATTCTGTGACCGTCGACATCGAACTCCGCATGGATTACTATGTCTACATACCGACCGCTTTTACCCCCAATGGAGATATCATCAACGACCGCATCAAAGTTGAGGCATTGGGCATTGAGGGCATGCAGTGGGATGTCTTCAACCGCTGGGGCTTGAAGGTCTTCTCGACAGACGATGTGTCCAAATCTTGGGATGGCACCTATGGGGGCCAACCTGTTCCGGAGGGAATCTATTCGTACCGAATCCTCATCTACCTGCCCTTCGGAAACATCGCGGAGCAGCACGGGACCTTCACCTTGATCCGCTAAAGGCGGTTACAAAAAAGGTATGGCGGCGATGCCCGCAATCAGCAGCCCTTTGTACAACCACTGTCGGTGAATCCAGGGCTTTCGGGCATCTTGAGCGAGCGCAAACAGTTGGGTGCGTTCCCATTGCCGACGCCATTCGAGGGCGATCATCCCGATGGCCAAAGGCAAGGAGCGCATAAACCCGGCCTCTGATTGGGGGGAAAAGGTCAAGGCAAGCAACAGTAAAGGGGTATACGCTAGTAAGGTGGCCATCAAAGGTCCGAGGCGGTGCAGATTCCACTGCTTGTGGGAGTAGAGCCAGATGAGGAGTCCATAGAGCGTGAAGGGGAGGGCCATCCACGCATTCAATCCGACCCATGACGCGGCCAGTCCAGTGAAATAGAAGACGGAAGCCATGCGCAAACCATACTTCTTGGCGACGGGCCGTTCAAATAAGGTGCGCCACGGACGTTGAACCAAGTCGCGTTCCATGTCGTAGAAACTGTTCATCAGGGAGCCTCCCGCGACCAATCCGGCCGTGGAAATAACCACAAACCAGAAATCCATCTCCGCCAGGGCGGCCCATCCGCGAGGCTCCGCAAACAAAAAGAAATAGGCCATGCCTTGGGCCCAAGCCAAGAACGCCAGGTGCGTCCATCGTACGAGGGATAGAAAAGCTACAAAGCGAACGAGGAGCCGGCTGCGTCGACGCACGGCATTTAGAATCGAAGGACGACGTCCAATTGATGGGGGGCAAGCTCCGCCTTGGCGGCATCCAAATCTTTGGTAAAGCCCAAAATGTAGCCTCCACCACCGCTTCCACACAGTTTGAGGTAGTAGGCATTGCTGTCGATGCCTTTTTGCCACAAGGCATGAAAAGCACTGGGAATCATCGGGCTAAAGTGTTCCAAGGCCACCCGACTCAAACCCTTGAGGTTGGTGAACAATGGATCCCAGTCTCCCAATAAGAAGGCCTGAACACAGGCGTCGTTGTATTTTTTAAACTGACCCGACATGACTTTCCGAAAGCCCTCCTCTTTCAACTTCTCCATAAAAATGTTGACCATGGGCTGAGTTTCTCCCGGGTTGCCCGAGTTCAGCAAGAAAATGGCTCCTTTGCCCTGCGCCTCCGTGAGGGGCAGGTCGACCGTGCCCAAATCGTCTTTGGAACGAATCAACAGGGGAAGCTGGAGATAGCAAATTGTGGGATCAATTCCTGAACTCTTGCCATGGAAATAGCATTCCATTTGGCCCAAGGCCTCTTTCAATTGGCTGATGCCGTTAGCGGGAATCGGTTGACTCAGATCCAAGGGCTGCTGAGCATATTCGGCGTATAAAGCGGCCACAAGCGCCCCCGAAGATCCGACCCCATAGCCTTGAGGAATGCTGGACTCAAAGAACAGACCCTCCGAGAGGTCCCTCTGTAGTCGAGGCATGTCCAATTGGGCCTTTAGCTCTCCGTTGTAGGCCAAACCTTGCAAGTAGTCCACAAAGGGTCCCAAGGCGGCATTTGAAAGGCGCTGGGACTCCGTGAGGGCCCCTTCAGGCAAATGCAATGCGCCCGAATAATTCCGGTAAGGAATAGACAATCCCATGGCATCTTTGATGATGCCGTATTCACCGAAGAGTAGGATTTTGGCAAAGTAATTCGGGCTCATGGGCTAGGCAGGTTCGTTCAAAGGTACGGGTCCCTGTCCAACGCGGTCCGCCATGTAACGGCCGTCTTTGGCATAGGGAGCCAGTACTTGGGTAACAAACTCCATGGCTTTTTGTTCCACTTCAGCAGGGAAGAGCACATGCACATTGGCGCCTGCATCTAAGGTGAAGCCGATGGGTAGCCTACTTTCACGTCGGAAGGCACGAATGGCCTCGAGGATATGCAGTGTATTGGGACGCATGAGGATGTAGCTAGGCTGGGAGCTCATCATCAGGCCGTGCAAGGTGAGTGCTTCCTGCTCTACGAGGTCCAAAAAGGTCCAAACATCGCCCGTTTTCAAAATGGATTGCAAGTGGGCGATATTTTGGTGGGCCTGGGCAAAGCGTTGCTGAGCAAAGGGATGTCCCTCCATGAGCGCGTGGCCGGCGGTGCTGCTGACAGCTTTTTGACCGACATCGACGAGCATCACCACATCGCGGAATGAAGGGAAGATCGGGTGGACTGCATGGGGATAGACCACCGCGTAGTCATCGTGGCTTCCCGGAACGGAATGGGTCTCTCCCCAGACGACGAGGCCACCGTACACCGAGCGGCTCGCTGACCCTGAACCCAATCGGGCCAAAATCGACGCCTCGCGTCGTGCATCTACCGCCGGGAGGGCATGACCCAGGGCTTGGGCCGCGTCTACCACGCACAAGGCCAAAGCGCTGAGGCCCGAGGCAGAAGAGGCAATGCCACTGGAATGCGGAAAACTGTTGAAGGTATCCACGGTGACGCGGTAGTCCGCTAGCCAGGGGTGACGGTGTTGGATGCGTCCGATAAACTGCTCAATCTTGGGCACAAAGCTGGGTGTATCCACCCCGTTGAGCAGAACTTGAACGCCGTGGCCCGCCTCAAAGGTCGCCCGGGTCTGGGTATGGCAAGTATCTAGCGTAAAGCTGATGGAGGGGTTTGAAGGCAACTGCGGATCGCGCTTGCCCCAGTATTTGACCAACGCAATGTTGGATGGACTCTGCCAACCAAAGGTCATGCTCATGCGGAAATAGCTTCGGCGTCCGGGGCAATCTTCTTTACCATGCCTTGCAAGGCGCGGCCGGGACCGACTTCGTAGAAGTGCGTGGCGCCTGCGGCGACCATGGCCTGGACGGTCTGGGTCCATTTGACGGAACCCGTCAACTGTGCTTTGAGGTTGGCCCGAATTTCTTCCGGATCCGTCACGGGCGCCGCGACAACATTTTGGTAGATGGGGCAGCGAGGTGTTTGGAAAGCGACCGCATCCAAGGCTGTAGCCAGTTGCTCGCCGGCCGGGGCCATCAAGGGGCTATGGAAGGCGCCTCCGACAGGAAGGAGGAGGGCCCGTTTGGCCCCAGCTTCCTTGCAGGCCTCACATGCTGCTTCCACCGCGGCCGTGGCTCCTGAAATGACCAATTGGCCGGGGGTGTTGTAATTAGCGGGAACCACTAAGCCCGGGGTATTCGCACAAATTTGTTCGACCACGGCATCTTCCAGGCCTAGGATGGCGGCCATGGTGGAGGGCTCGGCTTCACAGGCAGCCTGCATGCCCAGGGCGCGCTGCGAGACCAGACGAAGGCCGTCGGAGAAATTCATGGCACCGGCAGCTACCAGGGCGGAGAATTCACCTAAGGAGTGGCCCGCTACCATATTTGGTTGAAAGCTATCTCCCAAGCTCAGCGCTTTGGCGACCGAATGGACAAAAATGGCAGGTTGGGTGACCTTCGTTTGGGTCAAATCCTCCATAGTGCCATGGAACATGATGTCGGTCAGAGAAAAGCCCAGGACGTCATTGGCTTCCTCGAAGAGGTTGCGGTGTGCGTCGTACAGGTCTTGGGCCATTCCGGGGCTTTGAGCGCCTTGGCCGGGGAAGATGTATGCCTTCATTCGCCGTAGTATTCTACAAAGTTGTTCTCAGTTTCAACAATTCGGATGCCGTGCAACTGGGCGCCTTTGGCGGCAATCGCAGGGGCAAGACGCGCCCAGAAGGCGATGGCCAAATTTTCCGTGGAAGGCAAAATACCCTGCAAGAAGGGCACGTCCTCATTCAGATTTCGGTGATCCACATGGTCGATGATTTCGTGCATCATGATGGTCTTTAAATCCACCAAATTCATGACAAATCCCGTGTCCGGATTTACCTCACCCTTCACCGTGACGATGAGCTGAAAATTATGCCCATGGCCAAAGCGGTTGGAACATTTACCAAATACCGCCTCGTTTTGGTCGTCAGACCAGGCAGCATTGTACAGTCGATGCGAGGCACTAAAGGTCTCTCGGCGCTGGATGTACACCATAAATCTGGGATTATTCGGCCAGTGTGGGGCGTGCTTCGGCCTCCAAAGGAGCGGGGATCGAAGCGAGCGCTAAAAGCATCGATTTGACCGGGCCATCTACTTCCAAGCGGTAGGAAATCAAGGCTTGGTTCGGTGCGAAAGCCAAGGAAGGGGTAACGACTTGAATGTTGAATTCGTCATACCCCTTGGTGTTCAATACGTTGCGCTTTCCGCTCATGTCGGTCAATCGGAAGGAACCGGAAGCCCACTGGCTGCCGTCGGTCAATTGCACGTCGACAATTTCCATTGCCTGGTTGGCAGATTTTTTCACCTGCACATGGTAGAGCGTGGCGGATTTTTGAGAAATGGTCGCTTTGGGGGTGCTGCACGCACTCATTACCGCTGCAATCACGAGCAAGGAAGCCCAATTTTTCATAGCCTAAGTATTTGAAGCAAAGGTCGGAAAAACAAAGGAAAGTACCTACCAACCTCCGCTGGCCCCGCCGCCGCCGCCCATGCCGCCGCCAAAGCCACCAAAACCGCCGCCGCCAAAGCCACTTCCGCCGCCAAATCCGCCACCGAATCCACCCCCGCGGTAGACGCCGCCGCCCATTGGTCCGATCCAGTAGCCACCGCCTCCCCGCATGCCGCCTCCGCCTCCATTTTTTGCGATGAGGCTGACCACAATCGCGACGAGAAGGATAAAGAAGAGGGCACGTTTCTTTTTTCGGGAATCCTCGCCCGGTGAAGGGGCGGCCTTGAATTGGCCGGAGAGCATTTGGGCCATCTGGGTGGCCATTTCGGTCAATCCCGCTTCATAGGCCCCTTCGCGAAAGGCCGGGACGAGGATCTCCTCAATCAATCGGCTGCATTGGTAATCTGTGAGGGTAGCCTCCAGGCCATAGCCCGTTGAAATGGCCATCTTTCGATCCCCCAGGGCAATCAAAACGAGCACGCCATTGTCTTGGCCGGCTTGTCCAACGCCCCAATCGCTGAGGGTCATGGCTGCTTGATAATTGATGTCATCCGGGCAGGAATCCACAAATACCACGGCAATTTGTGTGGAGCTCGAGTCGTTGATGGCCTGAAGGACAGCCTCCAAACGGGCCTCCTCGGCGGGCTCTAAAATGGATGAGGCAGAAAGGCCTTGAAAGGTGACGAGGCCTTCTCGGACAGCGGGTTTGGGCCCAATTTGTCCCGAGACACTCAGCGCACCGAGAAGAAGCAAGGGGGTGAACAGCTGGCGAAACGCCCTCATGCCGAGTGGCTGATTTCGTCGGAAAGCTCATTGACATCGGACGCTCCAGCATGCGGGAAATGCGTGGCTAGAGCCCCCCCTGCCTGGGCGATGCCCGCACAGAGTGCAGCGACCCAATCGGATGCTTCCAAGGCGGGGTGCATGGCATCCCGCACATCGTCCCAAAAGGCCTGTCCCACTTTTTCATGGATGCCCTGGTCTCCAAGGATGGCATACTTGCGGCTATCTAATGCGATGTAAAAAAGGATGCCATTGCGCAAGGCGGTCTTATGCATGCCCAACTTTTGAAACCAATAGCGGGCTTCAATGAGCGCATCGCGCGTGCAGGTCTCGGCAACATGCACGCGGATTTCGCCTGAACAATGCTTCTCCGCAGAGGCAATGGCGGCTTGGAGTGTCAGACGGTGTTCTTCCTGGAGCGGCTGCTTCATTCGAAAGAGACCTCGGGGGCTGCTTCAGCGCCGGCAACGGCTTCGAAGTAACCACGTGGTTCAAAGCCACCTATTCCCGCGATCCAAGATGCTGGAATACGCTTGATGGCACTATTGTACGCCTGGGTAGACTTGTTAAATCGGTCGCGGGCGATATTGATGCGGTTTTCAGTGCCTTCCAGTTGGTCCTGAAGTGCCAAGAAATTTTGGTTGGCCTTCAATTCGGGGTAGCGTTCTACCGTCAACAACAAGCGATCCAAGGAACCCTTTAGAGCCCCCTGTGCCTGTTGGAATTGCGCGATGTTCTCAGGGGTCAAGTTGGAGGCATCCAGGTTGACGGAGGTCGCGTTGGCGCGGGCCTCAATCACACGCGTCAGAGTTTCTTGCTCAAAGTCCGCATAGCCCTTGACGGTGGCAACCAAATTGGGAATAAGATCGGCACGGCGCTGATAAGCGCTTTGAACCTCGCCCCACTGGCCTTCAATGCCTTCATTCAGGGTCACAAAACGGTTGTGGGTGCTGACGCCCCACATAAGAAGGCCTAAGACAACCGCGACGAGGGATAGAATGGTGATCGTTGATCGTTTCATTTGAAAGAATCCAATTGTTTTCTCAGGGACTCCATGTCCCCCTTAATCTTTAGCAAACGGCGTACCACATCTTCTGTTTGAACCACATCCGTCGGGTTATCCTTGTATTTCTGCCGGGCGCCCTTGAGGGTAAAACCGCGCTCTTTCACCAGGTGGTAAATGCGTCGTACCGCTTCCATGTTTTCAGGCGTGTACTTTCGAACCCCGCGTTCATTTTTCTTGGGGCGCAATTCGGGAAATTCTTTTTCCCAAAAGCGAAGCGTCGACGTATTCAACTCAAAAATTTCGGCTACTTCGCCTATGCTATAGTAGCGTTTGGTCCATTTGGTGGGGAGGGTGGCCATATTAGTCGAAACTTTGGTTAGAGGCCGCGGCAGCCCGAACGAGGGCGTCGTATTCGGCCGGGGTCAAATCGTTGAAGAAATAGTTGATGGGGTTGACGCGACGGCCATTGCGAATGACCTCATAGTGCAGGTGCGGAGCAGTCGATCGACCGGTGTTGCCGACGTACCCGATCAGGTCGCCCCGCTTCACTTTTTGGCCTTGCCGCTTTACGACACGGTCCATGTGGGCATACAGGGTGTGGTAGCCAAAACCGTGGCTAATGGTCAAGTGTTTGCCAAACCCGCGTCCACCATATACGTCGTTCGAGATAATCTTCCCGTCGGCCGTGGCATAGATGGGGGTGCCTTTTTTCGCCGTGAAATCCACCCCTGCGTGCAATTTGCGCACCTTGAAGATGGGGTGAATGCGGTAACCAAAGCCCGACGAAAAGCGAACACCTTGACGCATTTTGACCGGGCGAATGGCGGGGAGGGCATTCAAGAGCGCCTCCTTGTTGCCCGCGAGCTTGGCGAGTTCGTCCAAACTCTCAGATTGCACCGCGAGTCGCTTGGTCAATTCATCAACTTTGCGGGCCGTGCGCTCTAGGAGGGCCGCATTACTCAGTCCGCGGATGGCTTCATACCGTTCTGCTGCACCGCCAATGCTCGCGAGCCGAACTTCGGTGGAGAGCGGTTCAGATTCAAAAACAACCCGGTACACCTCATCGTCACGGCGCTCCATATCGCCCATGACAAGCGACAGCTCATCGACGCGATCGCTGAGCTGTTCATAGGTCAATAACACCTCATTGAGCTCACGTTTGAGCGCCTTTTCCTTTGGGGAGTCGAGCACATTCTCTAGAACTAGGTAAAAAAGGATGCCTAGGAGCACGGAAGCGAGGAGGAACAAGCTCGTGTCCCGGAGTCGATGGCGCCATGTGCGCTCCACTTTGTGGTACGCCAGGGTCAATGGGTCATATATGTACTTCGCTTTCCGCATGACGGGGGTATTTCCCCTAATTTTGGAGTCCTTCAAAAGTAGGCAATCATGACTTCCTCGGAAATTCGCTCCACATTTTTAGATTTCTTTCAGTCCAAAGGCCATGCCATTGTACCCTCTGCGCCATTGGTCATGAAGGATGACCCCACTTTGATGTTCACCAATGCAGGGATGAATCCCTTCAAAGATGTCTTCATCGGGGCCCGTCCGGCTACGCATGCCCGCATTGCGGACACCCAGAAATGTTTACGCGTCAGCGGGAAGCACAACGATTTGGAGGAAGTAGGCATTGACACCTACCACCACACGTTGTTTGAAATGTTGGGCAATTGGAGCTTTGGGGACTACTTCAAGCAAGAAGCCATTGACTGGGCCTGGGAGCTTTTGACGGAGGTATACGGCTTGAATCCTGAGCAATTGTACGTCACCGTCTTTGGGGGCGATGCAGGGGATGGATTGGCCGCCGACGAGGAGGCACGCGGTATGTGGGGAAAGCACGTGGCGGCAGACCGCATTCTCGATGGCTCTAAAAAAGATAATTTTTGGGAAATGGGCGAAACGGGACCCTGTGGCCCCTGCTCGGAAATCCACATTGATTTGCGCCCTGCTGCCGAGCGCAGCGCACAGCCCGGGGCGGACCTTGTGAATGCGGACCACCCGCAAGTCATCGAAATCTGGAATTTGGTCTTCATGCAATTTCAGCGCAAGGCGGACGGTTCCTTGGTGCCTTTGCCCGCACAGCACGTCGATACCGGTATGGGTTTCGAGCGCCTGGTACGCGCCATAGAAGGCAAATCGTCGAACTATGACACGGATGTATTCAAGCCCTATTTGGACAAGCTTTCCCAACTGAGTGGCCGTGTTTATGGCCAAGAGGAACGCATTGACATTGCCTTCCGGGTGATTGCCGACCACATCCGCGCCGTGGCCTTTGCCATCGCCGATGGCCAGTTGCCGGCATCGGGCGGGGCGGGCTATGTCATACGCCGCATTTTACGCCGAGCGGTCCGCTACGGCTATTCGGACTTAGGTTTCCGCGACCCTTTTATGACCCATTTGGTCCCCGTGATGCAAGAGGCCATGGGCGAGGCCTTTCCCGAATTGCATAGTCAAGGGACCCTGGTAGCGCAAGTCATTGCGGAGGAAGAAAGTGCCTTCTTGCGCACTCTTGAGTCTGGCTTGAAACGTTTAGATGCCGCGATAGTCGAAGCTCAAGATGGTCTTGTTTCCGGCGCACGCGCGTTTGAATTGTATGACACATTTGGATTCCCCTTGGATCTCACGGCTCTGATTTGCCGGGAAAAGGGCATGTCGGTGGACGAGGCGGGATTCCACGCCGAAATGGCCAACCAAAAAGCGCGTTCGCGCGCTGCATCCGCTCAGAAAGTGGGCGACTGGGTTGAGTTGGCCCAAGGAGCAAGCGATGTATTTACCGGGTACGACCAATTGGAGGCGACCTGCCGCGTCCTGCGTCACCGCGAGGTGGAAACCCCGAAGGGAAGAATGATCCACGTGGTCTTGGAAGGCAGCCCCTTCTACCCCGAGGGGGGTGGCCAAATTGGCGATCAGGGCTGGTTGCGTTTTGGCGATGAGACCCTCGAAGTGATGCAAACCACGAAAGAAACGGGGGTGATCCTGCACCATTTGGCCCTCGCTCCATCCTCGTGGACGGCAGAAGCCCATGCCCGTGTGGATGGGGCACGCCGCCGCGCCTCCAGTGAAAACCACAGCGCCACACACCTGATGCACCACGCCCTGCGCACTGTTCTTGGCAGCCATGTGGAACAACGTGGTTCCTTGGTACACCCCGGCGGACTGCGCTTTGACTTCTCTCATTTCCAGAAAATGACCCCTGAGGAATGGCAGCGGGTGGAAGCCGAGGTTCGCCAGATGATTGCGGATGCGCTGCCATTGCAGGTCCATGCAGATGTCAATGTAGACGAAGCCAAAGCGATGGGGGCGATGGCCCTCTTCGGCGAAAAATACGGCGACAAGGTGCGTGTCATTCAGTTTGGACCAAGCATTGAACTCTGTGGCGGCACCCACGTAGCCAACACTCAGCAACTGGGTACCTTTATCTTGTTAAACGAATCTTCCGTGGCGGCTGGGGTTCGCCGCGTGGAGGCCTTGGCAGGGCAGGCGGCGCTCGATTACCTCCTCGCGCAGCACCAAACGTTGGCTGAAGTCACGGCAGAAGCCAAAAATTCCGACCCGACCGCAGTCATCCGCGACCTTCGTGCAGAAGTGAGCGAGCTTCAAAAGAAGTTGGAAGAATTGAACCGGGCTCAAGCCGGGAACCTCAAAGGGGAATTGATGGATGGGGCAGAGGTCATTGCGGGCTATCGAGTGATGGCGGCGCAAGTAACCTTGGATGCGGCCTCCGCCAAAGACCTGGTTTTCCAAATTAAGGACCACCATCCCGATGCGATTGTCTTGCTCGCCATGGAAGCGGAGGGCAAAGCCCAAATCCACTTGGGGGCAGGTTCAGAAGCGTTAACGCATGTCCACGCTGGGCAGTGGGTGCGCGAGCTGGGCGCCTTCATCCAAGGCGGTGGAGGGGGACAACCCTTTTATGCCTCGGCAGGAGGAAAAAATCCCGCGGGAATTCCCGACCTTTTACGTGCATTTAAAGAAAAAGTAGCCGCATGCAACGCATAATTATTCTGGCCTTCATGGCCGGGGCCTGGGGGCTTCGCGCACAAACACAGCCTCGGTATTACACGGACAGCGATGTACGCCAGCGCGTGGTGAATTTCAATGTATACGGTCAGCCTGGGACCGTTTTCCGCCGCATTGGTGCGGACCTCAACGGGGTTCAACCCGACGTGACGGATAGATTTTTGCCGCGTTTAACTGCCGAGACGGGGTTCAGTGCGGATTTTAATCTTCGGCCGCTCTACCTCGGAATTGGAGTAGGGCAGTCCTGGATCAATTATGGCCACCGTTTTGAATCGGGCCAAACGTTTGGTGTTCAGGCGCGCTATTGGGCCATTCCCTTGCGTGCCGGTCTTGTCACGCATTTAAGCGACGAGGTTACGCTGGAGGCCTGGCCAAATGTGACCTACCGCCGTGCGATTTCCTTTGAACACAGCGATTTAGTGAATCCGGTCTATGCGGACCAGTTTTGGACGGCTGGATTGCAGGTGGGCTCAACGGTGGGCATCACCGAATACCTCAGTTTTGTGCTGATGGGGGTGATGGATTACGGATTCAATGACCTGGAAGAGGGAACAGGCTGGCGAGACTACACAGAACTACCCCTATTTCTCGGAGTTCGGGCAGGACTCCGCGTCGCGCTCTAAACGCTCACAAAGCGGGCAGCAGCTGCTCCAGGGCCATGCCCCGCGAACCTTTGATCCAAACGAACGCACCGGATAGGTCTTCCGCCTGCAGCGCTTGGAGGGCTTCAGATGTTTGGGCAAAACAGCGGTAATGCTCGGGGTGCTGGGTCGCTTGAAAAGCTTCACCTATCAACCAAACGTGCACGGCTCCTTGTTCCACAAAGAGGTTCACCATGCGTTGGTGCTCCTCAGCGGTGTATTCCCCCATTTCAAAGAGATCCCCCGCCATGTAATAATGCACGCGATCTGGGTGGCTTGATAGAGCATGACGGAACGAAACCTCCATGCTACTCGGGTTGGCGTTGTAGGCGTCGAGAAAAACAACATTCTTCTCGGTGGTTCGAATCTCTCCCCGGTTATTACTGGGGACATAGGCGGCAATGCCGGCGCAAATGTCTTCGGACGATACGCCCAAATGAGTACCCAAGGACCACGCGGCCCGGAGGTTGGTTCCTTGAAAGGCACCGCTCAGGTGGCTTTTCACCTGTGCCGTTCCGCGCTGGATGTGGACAAAGCCATCGCTTTCAATCCACGTATGGAGATCGGCGAGGAAAGGGATGGCATGAGGTCCCGCATGCTGAACTTGAAGCGCATCGTCTGGATTGATCAACCGTTCGCCGCCTACCCCCAACAGATAGCGGTACATCTCTGTTTTTCCCCGTATCACGCCCTCCACACCGCCAAAACCCTCCAGGTGAGCGCGTCCAAAGTTGGTGATGTAGCCCAGCGTGGGTTCGGCTATTCGGCAAAGGGCATCAATTTCCCGTTGGTGGTTCGCCCCCATTTCAACGACGGCGAGATCGTGCTCGTCCTGCAATTGAAGGAGGGTGAAGGGGACACCCAGATGGTTGTTCAGGTTGCCTTTGGTCGCGTGCACGCGAAAACGTTGGCTGAGCACGGAGGCGAATAGTTCTTTGACGGTGGTCTTGCCATTGCTGCCGGTTAGCGCGATAATGGGTTTGCCCCATTGGCGGCGGTGGTGACGTGCTAGGTCTTGCAGGGCCTGAATGACAGAGGGGACGCGAAATACGCCGGGATGCGCTTCGGACAACCCCGGTACGGCATCCTCAATAACGACCGCGGATGCGCCCTTCGTCAAGGCCTCGGAGGCAAAAGTATGCCCATCAAAGTGGGCGCCTTTCAGCGCAAAAAAAATCTGCCCAGACTCGAGAGATCGTGAGTCTGAGCAGATTCCAACATGCTCGTCAAAGCATGCGTAGAGGGCTTCCATCAGGGCTTGTAGCGGCGGAATTTTTCTTCTTTGGGCTTGGCCGTGCTCTTACGACGCGTGTCATCCAAGTTCTGGAATCCAACACGGTCCATCGCACAACGGAAGCCAATGAAATCCGTCGACAAATCTTGCTCCAGGTAACGGCGGGTACCCGGAGAGAGCCAATAGGCCATATCCTTCCAAGATCCTCCTTTGAATACGCGGGTGCTGTTGCCGATAAGGGTTGACTCTCCGTACTCGTACATCGGAGCGTCGCCTTCTGCTACGCCTCCTTTGTCATACAAGATGGAAGACTCCACATCACCATCCACAAAGTCGCGGTAATCGGATTTCTGATAATTGCGGCGGCCCAAGTTTTCCTCTTCGGTGACCTTGCGCACGGGCAATTGTCCGGGAAGACGCACCAGGCTGCTGTCGGTGTCGTACTGGGGCTCTGTCAAGACGGCCAATTCGCCCATCCCTTCAAAATTGTTGTCGAAGGTTTCGAATTGGTTACCACGGAAGGGACGGTGGTCGCTCATGTCCGTACCCGAAAGTGGGCGGTACACGTCGAGAACCCATTCCGCTACGTTGCCGGCCATATCATACAAGCCAAAGTCGTTCGGCGGGTAGAAGCGCACCTGCATCGTGATGTTCGCTTGGTCGTTCAAGTATCCACCGATACCCATGTTGTCTCCCGCACCACGGCGATAGTTGGCCAACATGTCGCCACGGTTTTGTTTGTCTGAATTGCGGACACTCGATCCGTTCCAGGTGTACTTATTGCGGTCGATCGTCCGGTTGTATACGCGGTTGCCCACTTCGGCGTACGCAGCATACTCCCATTCAGCTTCGGTTGGGAGGCGGTACTTTGGAAGCAGGATGCCATCCTCGATACGAGCGGGCCGTCCTTCTTTGCCGTAGACTTGCTGAGGCGAAATGTCTTTCAGGCCCTTTTTGTTTTGCTGCGTGTATTCGCCTTGCTTGTAGAGGTATACTTCCGTATTGAAGTTCTGATCGTCCGCCTGGTTGGCCATCACGTTAAGAATTCCTTTGTCAATCAAGATCTGTTCGTTGACTCGGTCGGTTCTCCACGAGCAGTAACGCATGGCTTGCTCCCATGAAACGCCCACAACAGGGTAGAAGTTGTAGGCCGGGTGGCGGAGGTAGTTCTCTACGTAGGTCTCGTTGTAGCCCAACTTATCACGCCACACCAACGTATCTGGGAGGGCGGACTGATAAATCTGAGGGTAGTACCCGTAATCGTAGACGCGGCGCAACCAATAGAGGTATTCGCGGTAGTCCGCATTGGTGACCTCGTTCTCGTCCATGTAGAAGGACGCGACGGTGACGCGATTTGGGGTGTTGTTCCAGTCGCGGATAAAATCTTCCTCAGCACGGCCCATAATGAAGGTGCCGCCCTCGACGAACACCAAACCGGGTCCGGTTTCTTGGCCTTTGTAGTTCAGGTTGATTTGGAATCCACCGTTTTTCTTGTCGTTGTAGGCCATGCCGGTCGTACTTGACGCCGTCTTGCCACAACTAGCCAAAAGCATGGTCGCCGCGAGGGCCGCCGTGCAGGAACGAAGAACAGATTGAAGCTTCATAAGAGAATCAATTAGAATTTGGGACACTTGATTTCGCTGTAGCGCGTGCGGCGTGAGCGGCAAGGGAACTGGTAGGACATGGAGATTTCATGTGCACCGCCCAAGGTGTTTTTCAAAGGAGAAATCGTGTAATCGTAGGAGTAGCCAAACGTCCAGGGTACATCATTCGGGGCAATGCCCACGATGAAAACCAAGGCGTCGGGATTGGTACTGATAGCACCGATGGCTTGGCGGTAGGCCATTCCACCGGTCATCGGACCGCGGTTGAACGAAACGCCACCTGTTAATTGGTTTGCTCCGCCTTGGCTCTGAAAGACCACGTGGGGAATCAAGAGGTTGTCCAAGGAGTTGTATAAGCGCTTACGGCCCAAAGGAATGGTTGCACCCATCTGAGCAGACAACTTCATGGGGAGGGAGTTGTTGGAGAGGAAGGCCTCATTGGGCTCCGTCACGTGGGAAGCGGTAATACCTGCGTAAAAATGTTCGGTGAAACCCAACATGCCAAAGGTTAAATCCAAATGGCTGTTAGTGGTATTGTCTGGAGCAATTTCATTCGTGGGCTTGACAAAACCGTAGAAGGGGTCAATCTGATCTGGGAAGGTCAAACTGTTCCAGTCCAACGCGCGCTGACGGAAGGTTCCTTGTGCCCCAAACAAAATTGAGAAGTCACGGGTCACCGTGAGGTGGTAGGAGTAAATCAACGACGCTTCGGTAAGGCTAAGCGCTCCGTTGGCGGCTTCGTCTTGCATAATGAGCACGCCGACTCCGCCATTTAGACGATCAACATACTGGTCGTAGGACGCCGAATACGTTTGATACACACCCAAAGATGGGTACTGGTTTCGGTAGTTGACGTTGACCTTGGGACACTGTTTGACACCGGCGAAGGCGGGGTTCAAATACAGTGGATTGGCATAGAATTGCGTAAAATGGGGATCCTGACCGTAAACGGACGAGAGCCCCAAAAGGACGAAAGCTATGGTCAATAGGCGTTTCACTGCCATGTTAGATGTACGGATTAAGAGCCACAAGTATACGATTTTCCTCGTTCTTTCGTGAAAAAGAGCGCAAATTTGCCTGAACAACAAACGCGGCTTTTGCCCGTTTATGACATGAACTCATGGAAATCATTCAACCACTCGCCGACCTAATCTGAGACTTTTGACGCTTCGCATCCTCCTAATTTCGGTTTTAATAGGTGTAAATCAGGTATTTGCACAGGTCGATCCATCGGTTTTGGCTCAAGGAGAATGGGCCAAAGTGGCGGTGTCCGAAGACGGCATTTACAGCTTGACGGCGTCGGATTTGGAAAGTTTGGGCTTCGGCTCAGCGCCCTTTATTTCAGCCCAATTGGGCATTTACGGGAGAACGGCGGGGGTCCTGCCCGAGCGGAATAGCAGTTTGCGCGAAGTCGATTTGCTGCCTCTCCACATTCTGGTTGAAGATGGAGGCGATGGGGCGTTTTCTGGCGCGGACCGGATCTACTTCTATGGTCAAAGCCCGCATGCCTGGGTATACAACACGGTGACCGAACGCTTCGACCCGATGCGCCATCCCTACAGCGATCAGCAGGTCTACTTTGTGACAACCACGGAGGGAGGCGCGCGCCTTTCTACACCCCCTGTTTTGGCAGGGCCTGCGATGGAGGTATCCCGCTACACCTACGTGGCCCATCACGAAGAAGAACTCCAAAATCTAGTGGGCAGTGGCCGACAGTGGTTTGGGGAACATTTTGACTACACCCTGACGCGGCAAGTGAATTTGGGTTTGGACGCTTTGGATGCGCAAAGCACGGCCTTGTTCCGAGCGCGCGGCGTCGGCCGCTCCACCATTTCTGGCACCAAACTCGAGCTCAGTAGTGCCCAAGGGCCAATCGGCGAGCTCTCCTTTGGATCCATAGCGGCCTCCTCCGGCGCGGACTACGTGGACGAAGCCGCATTCACACAATTTCAAAGCGCGGTGAGCCCATCGTGGGGCGACGTGACCTTGACCTTCAATCGAGACATCAACCCCAGTGCCGCGGCATGGCTGGACTACGTAAACGTGCATGCCGATGCCCCCTTCACGTGGCGCCAGACGCCACAAGTCTGGCATTTCGCACCCATGGATACCGCGGTCCTCCAGGCCAACCTATCTCAGGTTACAGGAGGATTGACCGCAAATGGTCAAGCATGGAATGTGAGCAATCCGCTCCAGCCCCACCGAATTACACCGCTGGGCTTCTCGGCGAATGGTTCGGCGCATTGGGGCTTGCGTTTGGACGGCATGCAAGCCCAGACCGTGGCCGTATTTGAAACGTCGGCGCCAAAGCCCGCCTTGCTCGGCAAAGTCGCCCTGCAAAATTTACGTCATTCGGGCCCCTTGGATTATGTCATCGTGGTCCCGGCCTTCTTGCTGCCACAGGCCCAGCGATTGGCTGATTTCCATGCCGACCGGGGCTTGCGCGTCAAAGCGGTCGATGTGCAAACGATTTACAACGAATTCTCGACGGGCGTTCAGGATATAACCGCCATCAAAGACTACCTGCGCCATCTGTGGAATACGGCAGATTCGGCCGTGGATCGCCCCAAATATTTGCTCCTTTTTGGCGATGCCTCCTACGATTACCGGGGAGTCGTAGAGCCGAACACAAACCATGTGCCCATCTACCAGAGCTACAGCAGCTTTTCCCTTTATTCCTCCTTCAGTACAGATGACTTTTACGGCTTCATGGATGCCGATGAGGGCAACAATCTTCGGGCGAAAGGTTTGGACTTAGGCATTGGCCGAATTCCTGTCAATACCGTGGAAGAAGCCAAAGCGGTTGTCGACAAGATCATGGCCTATTCGAACCCACAAAAATCCCTGGGTAATTGGCGAAAAAAGGTCCTCTTCGTCTCGGACGACGTCGACAAAGGGTGGGAAGCGGTTTTGACGAGCATCCCGAACATCATCGCAGACCGCATTGATACGACCTATCCCTTTTTGGACATCGACAAGATGTATGCCGACAGCTATGAGCAACAGTCGAGCAGTGCGAGCCAGAGCTATCCGAGGTTGCGCACGGAGTTGATTCAATCGATCAATGCGGGCAATTTGGTTACGGCCTATGTGGGCCATGGGGGCGAGGTGGGCTGGGCCAGCGAGAACATTCTCCAGCTCAACGACACCAAAACCTTCTCCAACGGGGCGAAACTGCCCCTTTTTGTGACCGTCACCTGCGAGTTTAGCCGCTTGGATGATCCGTTGCGAACCTCGGCGGGGGAACACCTACTTCTCAACCCCGAGGGCGGAGCCATTGCATTGCTCAGTACCACCAGAGTGGTCTACGTGGATGGGGCGGCGACCCTGAACGACTCCATTTTCCGTGTCATTTTTGAGAAAGAGGGCGGGCAGTACCGAACGTTCGGCCAAATCCTCCGCAGTGCGAAAAATGGCACCACTTCAGCCGACAAATTGCGGTTCTCTCTGCTCGGCGATCCCGCATTGCGTCTCAATATTCCGGAGCATGAAGTCGTTTTGGATAGCCTCAACGCACGCCCCTTGGTGCCCAGTACCCTAGCGTCGGAGAGCGATACGCTTCAAGCCCTGTCGCGGGTGCGCATCCGCGGCCACGTCCAAGATGGGGCTACCGGCCTCCTTCGAACAGACTTTAACGGGCCGATGGACGTCGTGCTCTATGACAAAAAGGTCCAGCGAAGCACCCTGAAAAATGACAACGAAGGCCCCTTCATTTCATTTGGGGAATGGGCGAATGCGGCCTACCGGGGTAAGGTATACGCCCAATCCGGACAGTTTGTGGCCGAATGGGTAATGCCCTTAGACATTGCCTTGCAAGTGGGACAAGGCAAGTTCTCCTTCTATGCCCAAGCGGATTCCACGGATGCCTCAGGCGGTGATTTCCGCGTATGGATTGGAGGCATTGACCCCGACGCTCCGGTCGATGTGACGGGCCCGACCGTGGAGGTCTACATGGGCGACACCAATTTTGTTTCGGGCGGCATCACCGGGCCTAGCCCGCTAGGACTGGTGCGCCTCTTTGACGAAAACGGCATCAATGCGGTGGGCAATGGGATTGGACACGACCTCACTGGGGCCCTCGATGGCGATTGGAATGCCTCCTTCTCCCTAAACAGCCGCTACAGCGCCAATCCAGGCACCTACCAACGTGGGGAGGCGACTTGGCCATTTGAAGATTTAACGGATGGTCTGCATACTTTTTCGGTTCGAGCTTGGGACAGCTACAATAATGTTTCGGAGGGCAGCGTTGAGTTCGTAGTGATTTCCCGCGACCAACTTCAGCTCGGTGCCATGCGCATCTACCCCAATCCCGGCACCGGTCCCTTCTATTTGGATGTCGAGCACAATGCGGAAGGGGATAGCTTGGAGGTAGAGTGGACTATTCACAGTCCCGATGGCCAACGGGTGTTTGAAGACCAGTGGCGAGGTCAAGCCTCTTCGGCTGTTCTGCAAGCCGCCTCTTGGGATGGAACCGATGGCCAAGGGCATCTCCTGCCGGCGGGTTGGTATGTAGCCAGGGTTAGAGTACGCCGTATTCTCGACGGCCAAACCCTGCATGCGGCGGAACGCGTAATCCTCCTCCACTAAACCTATATTTGTGCCTCTTATGAAGCGTTTTATTCGTCCAGTACTTTTTTCGATTGCACTCACCGCGGGAGTGGCGGCTTCGGCCCAGACCACCGCGTTTGGAGATAATTTGAATGTCGTGACATCGGCCCTGCCCATGCTCAACATTGGTCCGGACGCCCGAATGGGTGGGATGGCCAATGCGGGCGTAGCGGCATCGCCCGATGCCAATGCGCTATTTTGGAATCCTGCCAAACTCGCCTTTATGGGGGCCGGCACCATGCAAGGGGGGCTGTCCTACACTCCATGGCTGCGCCGCTTGGTGCCTGACGTCGAACTCATGTTTGCCAACGTAGCCATGGGCTTGGGCGATCGTTCAGGAGTGGGTGCGAGCCTTCGGTATTTCTCTTTGGGGGACATCACCTTCCGCAATGAGCAAGGCGATGAGCAGGGCACGTATCGCCCTTACGAGATGGCTTTGGACGTGGCGTACGCCCTCAAACTTTCCGAAAACTGGTCCGCGGGAGTAGGTCTGCGCTATGCCTTATCGGATTTGACCCAAGGCCAGGTGGTGGGCAGCCTCCAAACCAAGCCCGGCCAAACCGTCGCAACGGATGTCTCCTTTTATTACCAAGGGGAAGAACTCAACCTGCCCGACGGCCAAAAGGGCCAATGGTTGGGGGGGCTCAACATTTCGAACATCGGTGCCAAAGTGAAATACACCGAATCGGGCGATGCGGACTTCATCCCCACAAACCTCAAATTGGGAGTGGGCTACAATTGGATTTTGGACCGCTACAACCGGGTGGTTGTACTTTTTGATGTCAACAAATTATTGGTTCCCACCCAGCCCGTGCGGGACCTGTTGGATGCAGATGGCGATGGCGATCGCTATGAAATCATTGCAGGCAAGGACGACAACGTTCCGGTCATTCAAGGCATCCTTCAAAGCTGGGATCCGGCGGCGAAACCGGATGGAAGCAGAGAACTGATGCGTGAATTCATGTATAATGCTGGGGTAGAGTACTGGTATGACAACAAATTTGCAGTTCGCGGGGGCTACCAACATGAAGACGCCCTGAAAGGCAATCGCCGCTTCTTCACGATGGGCTTTGGCCTGCGCTACAGCCTTTTGGGCTTGGACTTTGCCTACCTCTTTCCCGCGGACCAAACGGTTCGATCCCCTCTCGAGAACACGATTCGCTTCAGTGCGATAGTGGACTTGAATCAACTCTTAGATTGATCTCCTTAGTGTAAAAATTACCCTAGCGCCCATGTTCGGGCGCTAAGCACTATTTTTGACCCCGCTTAAACGCGCATCATGGCAAAGAAAAAACTGACCAAAGACGTCTATTTGAAGTGGTATGAGGACATGCTCTTCTGGCGAAAGTTTGAAGACATGGCCGCGGCCCTGTACATCCAACAGAAAATCCGTGGATTTCTTCACTTGTACAACGGGCAAGAGGCGGTTCTCGCCGGCGCGCTGTTGGCGATGGAACCCGGAGATAAAATGATAACGGCCTACCGTAACCACGTCCAGCCGATCGGTTTGGGGGTGGATCCACGCCGCATCATGGCCGAATTGATGGGCAAAGTGACCGGCACGTCCCGCGGTAAGGGGGGGTCGATGCACATGTTCTCCAAAGAGCACCACTTCTACGGCGGACACGGCATTGTCGGCGGCCAAATCCCCTTGGGTGCTGGTTTAGCATTTGCGGACAAATACAAGGGCGATGCGCACGTCACGATGACCTACATGGGCGATGGTGCGGTGCGTCAAGGCTCCTTGCACGAGACATTTAACTTGGCCATGCTTTGGAATTTACCCGTTGTCTTCGTCTGCGAAAACAACGGCTACGCGATGGGCACCAGCGTGGAGCGCACCGCGAACCACACCGAAATTTGGAAATTGGGCTTGGGCTATGAAATGCCTTGCCAAGCTGTGGATGGCATGGATCCCGCCGTGGTGTATGAAGCCATGCAAGAGGCGATTGATCGCGCGCGCTCCGGTGGCGGCCCGACCTTCTTAGAGATTCGCACCTACCGGTACAAGGGACACTCCATGTCGGACGCTCAGCATTACCGTACCAAAGACGAAGTGGCCGAATACCAGAAAGTGGACCCCATTCTTATCGCTCGCAATGTTTTGTCGAAGAAGAAGTGGGCGGCAGAGAAAGATTTTGAAGAAATCGAAACGCGTGTCAAAGCCTTGGTGGCCGAATGCGTCCAGTTTGGAGAGGATTCTCCCTTCCCGGAAGCGCATGAACTTTGGCAAGACATCTACGTTCAATCAGATTATCCATTCATCAAGGAATAAGTCATGGCAATCGTAATTAATATGCCTCGCTTGAGCGACACGATGACCGAAGGGGTCGTCGCAAAGTGGCACGTGAAAGTGGGCGATGCAATCACCGAAGGAACGCTTTTGGCCGAAATCGAAACGGATAAAGCGACCATGGACTTTGAGGCCTTTCCCGGCCAAGAGGGCACCTTGCTCCATATTGGCGTTGGGGAAGGCGAAACCTCTCCCGTTGATACGATTCTTGCCGTGATTGGCGCCAAAGGCGAGGATATTTCCGCGCTACTTTCTGGTGCGTCTGCGGCCCCTGCTCCGGCCCCTGCTCCGGCCCCTGCGCCCGCCGCTGCTCCTGTCGCGGCGGAGCCTGCTCCGGCTGCTGCCCCATCACCAGCTCCCGTCGCAGCCCCGGCACCTGCCGAGGATAGCCGGGTTAAAGCCTCTCCACTCGCGAAGAGTCTAGCGGCGGAAAAAGGAGTGGATCTACGCGCTGTGACAGGCAGTGGGGAAGGAGGCCGCATTGTCAAGCGTGACATTGAAACGGCCGCCTCCACCCCTGCGGTGGCCTCATCGGCTGCCCCGACTGCGGTGAGCTACCCTTCTTCGGGCTACCAAGACACCCCCATCTCACAGATGCGGAAAACCATCGCCAAGCGTTTGAGCGAAAGCAAATTCACGGCGCCACACTTCTACTTGACCATGTCCGTAGATATGGACGCAGCCATCGAAGCGCGTCAGGCCTTGAATGCAAGCGGGGACCACAGAATTTCCTTCAATGACTTGGTCGTGAAGGCCGTGGCGAAAGGCTTGAAAAAGCATCCGGCGGTCAACAGTGCCTGGTTGGGCGATGTCATCCGCACCAACTATGATGTCCACGTGGGCGTCGCGGTCGCGGTGGAAGACGGATTGCTTGTGCCGGTCGTACGCCATGCGGACGCCAAGAGTTTGACCCAAATCTCGGCCGAAGTCAAGGATTTTGCCCAGCGCGCGAAAACCAAGAAACTGCAGCCTGCAGATTGGGAGGGCAACACCTTTACCATTTCGAATTTGGGCATGTTTGGCATCGACCAATTCACGGCCATTGTGAATCCCCCGGATAGCTGCATTTTGGCAGTCGGAGGGATCCAATCGGTCCCTGTCGTGAAAAACGGCCAAGTAGTTCCCGGGAACATCATGAAGTTGACCCTGAGCTGCGACCACCGAGTGGTGGATGGCGCGACAGGTTCGGCCTTTTTGAACAGCGTGAAAGCGTTCTTGGAGTCCCCCGTGACGATGATGCTATAATTCTCTATCGCATTTCAGAAATAAAAGGGCCGCTGGGCCCTTTTTTTACCCGAAATTTGCTGCGTAGATTGATTCTAAATAACTAGTCCAGACAGCCCACCCCATGTTCCTCTCAGATTTGCCCCTCGGTCAGCGCGCTATTGTGCTACAGACCCCGGACAGCCTCCCGGTGAAGCTGTTTGAGATGGGCTGCATGCCTGGTGAGGAAATTGAGTTGGTGTTTGCCGCTCCGTTTCAAGACCCCATGTGCTTTCGCGTACAGGGCACGCTGATCTCGATGCGCCGCGATTTGGCCAAATTGATTCCGATTACATCTCCTGATGCCCGATAAAAAAGCGCTCCGAATTGCCCTCGTTGGCCGACCGAATACGGGAAAATCCTCGCTATTCAATCGTCTGACGGGCCTAAATCAGAAAGTGGGCAACTATCCAGGCATCACGATGGAGCGCACCACGGGATTGGCCAAATGGGCGCCCGGAGTTCTGGCTGAAGTCATTGACCTACCTGGGGTGTATTCCTTGCATGCCTCCTCCACGGATGAAGAAGTGGTCATGGAGGCCTTGCTTCAAGAGGCCCCTGAGGAGCGCATTGACCGGGTAATCGGCTTGGCCGATGGCACCAATTTGAAAACATGCCTTTTCGTTTTTAGCCAAGTTTTGGACTTGGGACTGCCGGCTGTCTTGGCGGTCACTATGCGGGACGAAATGGAGCGCCGGGGCATGGAATTGAAAACGGAGGAGTTGGCAGCCACCTTGGGTTGTGCGGTCATCTTGGTCAACACCCGCACCGGGGAGGGGCTTGATGCGCTGCGCGAGGCGGTTCTTCGGGCCGAACCTTCGGGGAAATTGCCCTTCTTCCAGCCAGGCGGTTTGCATTTGCGTTGGCTTGCCCAAGTTCAAGAAGACCAATCCATGGCCCTTCCATACCGGGCTTGGTTGTGGGGCTTGAAAGAAGCACAGGTTGGAAAGTCTGACCGACTCCAGCAGCCCCCTCCACGAGCCAGAACGGATGAGGCGATACAACGCTACCGGCAGGTGAACCAATGGCTCCGTGCCTTCTTTGTCGCGGATCCGGTCAAAGACCGTCGTTGGACAGCCCGATTGGATCGCGTCGTGGTCCATCCGATTTGGGGCTCCGTGATCCTTTTTGGTCTGCTTTTCTTGCTCTTCCAAGGTCTTTTTTACGGATCGGAGGCGCCCATGAACTTCATTGACGACCAACTTGCGGCACTGTCCACCTGGCTAACCGACCATTTGCCGAGTGGATTTTTGGCGCACCTGCTCAGTCATGGCGTGGTGCCAGGCATCGCGGGGGTTCTGATGTTCATCCCTCAAATTGCCTTGCTTTTTGCGTTTATTTCGCTTTTGGAGGAAAGTGGCTACATGGCTCGCGTGGTATTCATCATGGACCGATTCATGCGCCCCTTCGGGCTCAGTGGCAAGTCTGTCGTGCCCATGGTCTCGGGAACTGCCTGCGCCATCCCGGCCATCATGTCGACCCGAAATATGGAAAATAGCCGTGAGCGCTTTCTGGCTATCGCGGTGACCCCCTTAATTACTTGCTCTGCCCGACTTCCTGTGTATGCCCTGCTGATCGGTTTAGTGATCCCCAATTCGGCCTGGATGGGCATGAATCTCCGGGGGGTGGTGCTCCTCGGGCTCTATGCCCTCGGATTTGTGGCGGCGCTCGCGGGTTCGGCTCTCCTTCACCGGTGGATGCCAGCCAAGAAAACCCCGGCCTTCCTCTTGGAAATGCCTCCCTACCGTTGGCCGCAAGGGCGGAACGTACTGACGGCGGTCTGGAACCGCACCAAGAGC
>Ga0102860_1000078_pt1 | contig 29534 bp, 44 predicted proteins | sample Colrivmeta1449A3_FD_84496 | JGI IMG/M metagenome (GOLD analysis project Ga0102860, IMG submission 84496) | Estuarine microbial communities from the Columbia River estuary - metaG 1449A-3 | ecosystem: Environmental > Aquatic > Marine > Intertidal zone > Estuary | place: USA: Columbia River...
AAGGATGCCATCGATGACAAACGCCGCGCAGATGCCGTGGGCAACCTATCCGCATCCAAAGAAGCCTCCCAAGCCATCCTGCAAGCCAACCGTGAGTTGGCTAGGTTGCGTGTCACGGGTGCGGCTGAGATGGCTAAAATTGAAGGGCAAGGCATACCCAATCTTATTCAAGCCAAAGAAACCGGACGCGCCAATCTTGCAAAAGAGGCAGAGGATGTTCGGAAAAACGACATATATGAGCGCCTGCAAAAGGAGCAAATTAGCATTCAACGTGCGCAGTTATTGGCAACTGAAGCTTCTCGTAAGCCAGAAGTCCTTCGCATGGCAGAAGAGCTTGGTAAGAAGCCCGAATATTCTGGCAAACCATTCTCAGAGTTGTTAGAGTTGGCATTGAGGGCATCGCCCACATATAGCAGTGGCTTAGAGCGCTTGGAGCAGTTGAGAGCGGACAACATCAGAAAAGCAATTGATGATCAAAAAACAACAATATTGCAGGCTAACCTACGCATTCAAAACGCAAAAACTGATGATGACAAATTAAAAGCCAAAAATGATTTAAAAGAAATCTACGACACCATTTATGCGCGTTATCCAGCAGTCGGTGGAATTGGTGGTTTGGGCCAAAAACCCGCTGGCGCTCCTACCACTGGCGCTCCTGCTTCTGGGAACACTAGAATGAAGTTTGATGCAAAAGGCAACCCAATCCCGTGAGGTTTAAATGGCAATTGAAGCTGAATTGGCTGATGGCCGTATTCTTGAATTCCCCGATGGCACAGATCCCAAGGTAATTCAAGATACCGTTCAACGGGTAATGGCAAATCCCTTATCGGGGATGACCACTGAAAAGCTAAAGGCAATCCCCAGCGCACCGTCAACGCTCAGGGATCTAAATGAAACCGCCGCCATGTCCTTGGCTGGCGGTATTAAAGGCTTGTCTGATCTGTTTGGTGTTGACAATACCGTTTCCAAATATTTTGGTGAGAAGCAGACACAAGCACTCAAGCAAATGACTCCTGAGCGTCTGCGTGAGTTGCAGATTGAAGAGGAGTTGTCCAATCGTGCGGAGGGTAAACCCTTAGAGGAATTTACCACGGCAGGAAGAGCGTTTCTCAGATCCCCGGCGCAAGGCTTGGTTGGTGGCGCTTTCAGCAGTGTCCCAATAATTGCCGCCACTGCACTCGCCCCCGCCGTTACATTGCCTGCGGCTGTGACTGCAAGGCTTGGCACAGGAATAGCAGGCAGGATTGCTGGTAAAGCCGCCTCTGCATCACCCGCAATTGCTGTTGGCTCAGCCATGGGCGTTGGCTCCCAAAAGGGCCAGGATTACGAAGCCGTTAAGAAGGCCATGCTGGAGCGTGGCGCTTCAGAAGAAGAAGCAGAAATGGCCGCTCAGAAGGCCGCTGAATATTCCGCTGAAAATGCGGCAAGACAGGCCGCATCAGGCATTGCTGGTGGCCTAGAAGGCGCTATTGGCGTTGAGAGTGTATTGGGCCGCATGGGCCGTGGAAGAGCCGGTGTAGATGGCTCCATGACAGCACCCACATGGAAGGGTGCGGCTGTACAGTCAACCATAGGCGAGGCCATCCCAGAGGCCATTCAAGCCGCCACAGGCGCTGTTGGAACCAATGTGGCCCTGCAACAGGCTGGTTTTGACCGTGACCTCACCGCAGGTGTTATTGGTCAGGTGACCACTGACGCACTGACCGGGGCATTGCTTGGCACGGCAGTTACGCCGTTGCAGAAAATGAGCATGCAAGCTGAGTTTGACAAGAGTCAGCTTGAGCGAGATCAACAGAAACGGCAGAAAGAGCAAGAGACAATTGACAAGGTGCGGGAACAGCTTGGTGTGGACAAGCAATTGCTGGCTCTGCCAGCGCCTGCACAGCGCATTGAAGAGCCTCCCGTCACTGATGTTTTAAACAATCCCTTTGGGAACATTGCTCGTAATGAGTTGCCCCCAGCGCTTATTCAGCAAATCGATGATCACCGTGCAAAGATGGGCCGTCCTGGCCCTTTGCCCTCTTACTCCATTGAAGATATTCAAGATTCCATGCCGGGGACTGACCCCGTTGTTGATGCTGGATACATTGCCACCCTTTTGACCGCCAAATCTGGTTATACGGACGATATTACATACAGCCCAAAGACCGTCATGGATGTGGCTGGTCAGAAGAATGTAGCCACCGGAACCAAAGGCTTTGCCGATTTCCTAACCCGTGTAACCGGCATAAGTGATTTAAACAGCATGTCGCAGCCGCAGCTACATGCGGCGTTTACAGCGTTAACCAACTTACCAACCCCCGAAGAAGGCGCTCCCCAGACAATCCTGCCAGAGGGAACCAATGCACTGCGTTTTGATGAGGGTCAATTCTTCAAGGGATATAACGCCCTTTTGCTGGAGATTGAATCTTCAGACACAAAAGAGATCCCTCGTCAGCAAGCTATTGAGGCCATAAAGGCCGAGGCTGGCATTGAAAACGATGTAGATGCCAACAAAGTGCTTGAGTTGTCGCTGAAGGCTGACATTGTTGAGCAAAACGAAGCTGGCAACTTAATCGCCAGAGAAACTTCAGATCAACTGCCACTCGGATTTGCCATTCAAACTGGCACGTTTAAACAAGGTGAGCAGCAGCAATATGTCATTAACGCAGGCGAACGCCCGCTTGAAGGAATTCCTACATTTTCTGAACCACAGCAAGCCGCCGAAAAGATTGCCGCGCTAGAAGCGCAACGCCAAAAGCAAGCTGATGTAGCCGAAAAGCGGATTGAGGCTTTGCAGAAAAAGATTCAGGACTCCCAAGACAATTTGGAAGGCATGGAAGCGGCAGGCGAAGCCAATAGCCAAGAATACAAAGTTGCTTCAGCCGCACACAATACCCTGACCAAGGATTTAAACAGCCAAATGCTGACTCTGCAAACTCGCAGGGATAAGCTGTTATTGCCGTTGTCGATTGAGCAAACGGGCATGAAGATGGTGACCCGTCAGGGGTTCACCGTATTTGAGAATGGAATGCCCAAGGCCACATTCCCAACCAAAGATGCGGCCATTGACAGCGTTGTTTTGGGCCTGCCAGATGATCGTTTAAATGAGGCGGCAGCAGGGAAGCTGCCATCGCAGCGCACTGTGGCCCGTAAGTCGCAAGAGGAGCTTGATCGCCGTCAGGGCAAGGTTGAGCCTGGGATTAGGGTAGAGACCACCTCTCCAGCGCAGAAGACCCCTAAGCCTGCGCCTGAGCAGAAAACGGTTGCGCCAAAAGATGTTGCTGAAAAAACCAAACAAATGGCCGAGGTTCTGAATAAGGCTCTCAAGAAATTTGGTTTGGAAGATGTTGGCTTGAAGATCGTGGCAGGAATGGCTGACGAAGGATCCTATGCCGCCCGTCTGATCAAAATTGCCCTAGACGCAGATGATGCCATGGGCGTTTTGCGCCATGAGTCTATCCATGCTTTGAAAGACATGGGCTTCTTCACGCCTCAGCAGTGGTCTGCTTTGGAGCGGATGGCAAAGACCAAGTGGATTGATCAGTACCTCAAGAGTGTCCCAAGTGGCCGCACACGGGACACCAAGAATCAACCTGTACCAGAGAATGAAACCCGCTTTGATGCCTATGTAGACATCTACGGCGGCAACATGAATGATGTGATCGAAGAAGCGATTGCAGATGCATTCCGTGATTTTGATGCCAACAAAGCCCCGCCCGGGATGCTCACTGCCCTGCTCAAGCGGATGAAGGATTTCTTTGAGGCTCTGGGTAACGCATTGCGTGGCCTTGGCTATCAGACCGCAGAGGACATTTTTGGCAAGATTGAAGCTGGTGCGTTGAAACGCACCGAGACCCAGGAAACTGTTGGTGAGAAGCCAAGCTTGTGGAAAGCCACGCCCGAGGATCGGGAGATGGCTGAAGCCTATGACACCCAGAATGGGATTCTGCCTTACACCTCTGGCGGACAGCTTAATGTGCCTTTGGATGTCTCTGGGACAAAGTTCTCTATCAAAAGCTCTTACAGCGAAAAGCAAAAAGCCAGCGCGGCCAAGGAAACAAACCGCAAGGGTGAGCCAAGAAAACCAAAGATCCTTAAGAATGACCCAATCACTGGGTTGCCTTTAAACGACAACGGAACGGTGACGCTCTACTACCCAACCACCAATGAGTTGGCGCGTGACCTAACCAATACCAAGAAGCTGAAGGGTCACTCACCCACAGCCAACAGTATTTATTTGACCAATGAGTCAAGCGCAGGGGCCATTGAGGCTAAGCCGGGGGATATTGATCAGCCTGTTGGTGGGGCAAATGTATTGCTCCAAGTTGATCCATCCATGCTCCATGTGCTGAATGAGTACCCTGATGGCCGCAGGGATTTCTTTATCCCCATAGCCGAAGGATCAGTCTTTGCCAAGAAGATGGCAATGACCAAGCTGTTTACACTGAATGCTCCGCGCACCAAGGGTTTACATCCTGATCGCACGTTGTCTGATGTCACCAAGGCTATCACTGAAACGGCAGACAAATGGGCCAAGGCTACGGCGGCAGAGCGTAGGGTGATGGCAAATGATGCTAAGACCACCCTGCGCCAGGATCACAACATTGAACGACTGTTTGGGGCCAACTCTAAGCTTGAGAAGACCAACATTGGCGACTATGGCTTGACCTACAACGGCAAGAAAGTCATGTCCACCGGGCTTGGCTTTGCATCTGCGCAGAAAATCAACGACATGCAACGGGCAACCACTTGCCCTCAATCTGGCATTTGCGAAGACCTATGCTTGGGTGAGACATCTGGTCAGAACCTGCTGTATGGCGGCGATGGTCAGTTCCGCTCTGGCCCTCGCTTGTCGCAATACCTCAAGACAGAAGCCTTGGTGGTTAACCCAGAAGCATTTGCAATTGCATTCATCAAGCAGATCACTGCTTTCCGCAAAGCGGCCTTGGATCTTGATTACCACCCAGCTATTCGTTTAAACGTCACATCCGACTTCACTCCGAAGATGTTTGAAGCTGTGATCAACATGTTCCCTGATGTGACCTTCTATGATTACACCAAGCTGGACACCAAGCCAATAGCTCCCAATCATCACCTGACCTACAGTTCAACGGGTGCGACTCAGCTTGTCAATGGCGAAATCATCGTCAACAAGTTTTCCAATTGGGATCGCATGGTGGATAAGATCCTGGCGGGTGGAAAGAATGTCGCTATGGCATTTACCAGCCGTTCATCCATGCCCAAGTTTGTGCAAGATGAGCGCACGGGCAAAACCTTTGAGGTGTGGAACGGCGATGAGTATGACGCTCGTTTTCTTGACCCCGCCAGAGAGGATGGCGTTGGCCTGATCATTGGATTGACCAACAAAGACAACACCACCAAACCCGAAGATGCGGCCAAGAAGCACAATGGATTCTTCTTGGATTACGACCCAGAGCGGGATGGCGACACCCTGATTATTCGTGATCAGAACAAGCTGAAGAATGGTGTGGTTAAACCCATCACCATCACCAGGAAGCCTGAAAAGCTAAGCCTTAGAAGCGATAAAAAAGCGGCCAATGAGGCCATGGATTTGGTGCGCAAAGCCCAGAAATATAAACCTGAAGAAGGCGATGAAGCGGTTGCATTCCCAATTCTGTTTCATTCAGGAACGGGAGACCCATCAAAAATATCGACATATATTGAGCCTCAATTTGGCTCTTGGGTGGCAGAGGTTCTTTCAGGTGCAACTGATGAGGTCGTTGATACAGATCAGTTTGTTCCATTGTCATATTACGCATCAAAACCCGAATGGGTTCGGATGCAAACTGCAAGAAAGCTTGACAAATCATTGCAGGACATAACGGACAAAGACGTTAGAGAAAATGGTCAACTGGCTATTGTTTATAACGTGGATGATAAGTATGGCGATGCCGTCAACGATGTGTACCAAATTGGTGAAGATGGGTACAACGGCGGCTACACTGAAGTCACAGACACCTACGGACAAAAGAAAAAACTCTACGAAACAGATCTTGAGGAGAGTGGAGATTACCGTAGTGAAGGCAAAACTCTTTTTGGCGTAGAGCCGGGAGACATTGTTTCTAAAGAGCCAATCACACCAGACATTGTTTTGGTTGGCGATGCTTTAATGGATTTTCTTGATCAATACAAAAAAGAAATTGAACCAAACGCCCGGTTCAGCCTCCGCGCACCCAACACTAAAGCATTTAAACAGTGGTTTGGCAGTAGTAAAGTTGTTGATGAGGATGGCAAGCCATTGGTTGTTTACCATGGCACAACCAAAGACATTGATCAATTTAAGCTTTCTGAAAAAGCCCATAGGGCTGGAAATCCAGATGGCTTTTATTTCACAACAGACCCTGAAGAAGCCTCAAAATATTCAGATAAAGGCGAAGGCGCAAATGTGTTGCCCGTTTATCTCCAATTGGTTAATCCATTTCTGAGGGACAGTAAAGTCAGCACCAAAATGATTCGTCAATTTGAAAAAGAATTGAGGGATGACAATCCTAATTTGGGTGATGATTGGATAAAAGAAAAAGTTGCTATCTTCAAAGAATATGCCACCTCTGGCAGAAAGCAATTCCCTGGAATTTTCCCAAGCATCAGCTTTCCGTCAGAGGCGATGACTCGCATTTTGACGGCTGGTGGCTATGACGGATTTAAAGATGGTGGGCATTGGGTTGTGGTGAAGCCAAGCCAAATTAAATCTGCCACAGGCAACATTGGTGCTTTTGACCCAGCCAACCCCGACATTCGTTACAGCTTACGCACTCCACCCAAATCCCCTGAGTTCCAAGCATGGATCACAGGTAGCAAGATGGTGGATAAGGATGGCAATCCTCAAGTGTGGTATCACGGCACTGCACGGAACATTTCTATCTTCCGTCCAAAGCAAGCAACATCTATTTTCCTGACGCAAGATCCTGATTTTGCAGCTTCATTTGCTGAGGACAGTTTAAACTGGATGGCTAGGAATGCTGCGGATGAATTGACCGCAGAACAAAAAGCCCAGGCTATCGATGACGCAGTAGCTAAAGTGCAGAAGGATTATGACTTTGTCCAGAAGGATGATCCTGACTACAGAAAGCTAATTAAGCACAAAAACGATGTAATTAGTGATTTGGAAAACAACTCATTTAGCAAGCGCAAAATGGGTGAAGAGGCCAAAGACTACCTGATGCAAGCCAGCAAGGATTACTTCCAATCTGCGCCCAACATCATGCCCCTGTATGTCAGGGCAGTGAAGCCATTTGATTTCTCCAACAAAGAACATCTTGACATGGTCATGCGCAAAGCGCAGGAATATTTTGACATGAGCAAGATGGAGTTTCCAGAGAAATTCCTAATTGGCAAAAAGGGCTTGATCTCCCGTGGCTTGTGGCAAGCCATTGAAGCTGAGCCTGTACAAAGGGCCATCCGGTCTTTGGGTTTTGATAGCTACTTCATCAAAGAAGGCGGCGTTAAGAATTTAGCCGTTTATAGCCCCGCTCAGGTGGCATCAGCCACCGGCAATGTTGGATCATTTAAACAACGCACTCCCACCTTTGATGAGGCTTTAAACCTGGGCATGACCCGGGAAGAAGCTATCGAAGCTCAAAAGGCAGGCGACATCCGTTTAAGCCTGCGCGGTAAGAATATCGACAAGGACATGGAGGCTTCCGTTGATCGCACCACCTACGCCCGTGAAGAAAAGGGCTGGATGAAGCGGTTCACCGATGCTCTTGCCAACACATCCCTGCGTCAGGCGTTCCTGGATCGCTACGACACGATCTACAACAACACCAAGCGTGTTGCCGCATCCAAGGGTGAGGCCCAGCTATTTGCCGATGTCAGCGCCCATTCTGCGGCTCTACTGTCTGATAACGCCGCTGGCGTGGCCGCACAGGCTCTGGGCTTGGAACATCGCACTGGCGGTATCCCTGTGTTCCGCAATGGTGGCACATTCATCTTCAACGATAACGGCAAGATCAAGGGTTTGTTGGAGATCCTCAAGCCATTGGCCGCTTATGGTGACCCAAGGGTTTACCGGTATTACCAGACATGGGCGGGAGCCAAGCGCGGATCACGGTATGACAAACTGGGTGTCTTGACCCCATACACCGCAGATGATTTCAAGCAAGCCGCAAAGTTTGAGAAGGAGTTCCCAGAGTTTGTGACCATCCAAAAGGAATGGGACACCTACAACCGTGGGTTGGTCAAATACATGATCGACACTGGTGTGATTGACCGCGCCAAAGGCGAGGAGTGGATGAAGCATGGGGATTACCTCCCCTTCTATCGCCAACTGGATGATCAAGCCGCTATTGGGCCAAAGGTGTTTCAAGCCCTGTCGGGCGTTAAGGGGCCAAAGAAGCTCAAGGGCAGTGAAGATCCTCTGGGCGACTTCATGGAGAACATGGTGCGCAATACGCAGGCGGCCATTGAATCCGGGATGAAGAATGTGGCGGCACAGCGTGTTGTCCGGGATGCCCTGTTCTTGCGTGAAGCCAAGAAGATGGAAGGCCCGTTTAAAGCAGATATCAATACCGTGTCTGTGCTGGAGAACGGCAAGCAGGTGAACTACCAATTGGCTGATGCCATGTTGGCAGAAGCCATGAAGGGCTTGAGAATGGCTGAGATTCCATTCCTAGCCATTGCCGCCGCACCAGCCAACCTCCTGCGCTCTGTTGTGACCAAGATGCCCGACTTCATTATCGCTAACTTGATGCGAGATTCACTGTCTGCGTATGTGACCAGCGGAGCCAAGATCACGCCCATCGTTGACACTATCCGCAACTTTGGTGCGGCCATTGCTGACAAATCCCCTGCGCTGGACATCCTGCGCTCCTACGGGGTGATCGGTGGCTATGACCTAGCCCAGAACGTGGAAAAGAGCGGCATTGATCTCGCCAAGGATTTGCGCAAGAAAACCGGGACACGAACCGCAAAGGAAAAGATCCTTTCGGCTACTGGCATTGTTCCTTTGTGGGGAGCCTTGGAAAAAGGTTCAGCCGCATCCGATGCGGCCACCCGCATGGCTGTGTTTGAGGCCACCATGAAGGAGACCAACAACGAAGTGGAAGCGGCATTCCGCGCCATGGAGGTAATGAACTTCAGCCGCAAGGGCAACTCCGCTTTGATTCGCGTATTGACCGCCGTCACGCCATTCTTGAACGCTCGTATGCAGGGCTTGGATGTCCTATACCGCGCAGGTATCAGGCCCATCTTGCGAGGCGCTACGCCCTCAGAGCAGGAGAAAGCGATTGCCAAATCCTTCTACATCCGTGGGATGACCTTGGCAAGCCTGTCAGTCATGTATTACATGCTCACGCATGATGATGATGAGTATAAAAAGCAGGAGCAAGAGACCCGCGACAACAACTGGCTGATCCCATCTCTGGGCATAAAGATCCCAATTCCATTTGAGGTGGGTGTGATCTTCAAGGTGCTTCCAGAGCGGCTCACTGCATACTACCTTGGCAATGACACCGGCAAAGATCTGATGCTGTCTGCCAAACGCAACATAGCCAGCACATTCGGGATTCAACTCCCGCAGGCCATATTGCCAGCAATTGAGGTGGCTACCAACTATTCGTTTTTCACGGGCCGGGAAATCGTTGGTCAGGGCATGCAGGATATTGATAAGCAGTTCCAGATCAATCCCAACACAACAAAGCTGTCGCAAGCGATTGGTAACCTCACCTCGTTTAAAACAGCAAGCGGCACTTCATGGGGTGTGTCCCCCATTGAGATTGATCACCTGATCAGCGGCTATCTGGGTGGGCTGGGGATGTACATGGCAGAGTCCATTGATGTGATCATTGACATGAACAGTGACAACCCCAAAGCGTCTAAACGCTTTGAGCAGATGCCTGTGATTAAACGCTTTGCCTTGGATCCAAAAGCCCGGGGAAGTGTCACGGCCTACTATGAACTGAAGAACGCAGTTGATGAAACCGTCAGGACTGACAACTACCTTACACGCACCATGAAGATGGATGCCAAAGGTGAATACATGCAGGATTACGCAGGGTTGCTGTTAACCAGAGATTATGTAAACACCCTTGAAAAAAGCATGAAAGAGTTCCGTGAGATGAAAACCATCATTCAGAATTCCCCCATGTCTGCGGATGATAAGAGAGCTGCCCTGTCAGCGATAATTGATGTGGAAAATGACCTCACCGCCAACATCAAGGACATCAGGAAAGCAATCCAATAATCTTGTTCTCAAAGAGCCAGCCCACTGTCTTGCGGTGGGCTTCATCCCAAGCGTTTAAACGCATCTCACGGGACATCGATTTGCCCTGATCGATCTCCATGTGGCAGTGGTAGCAGAGGGCCGCTATGCGGTAATCATGGGCCTTCAGCCCCCTGCCCTTGCCGTCCCTGAGTTGGTTGGAGTGAGCCGCTACAACAGTGCCGTTCTGTACCCCGCATAGCTGACAGGGGGACTCCCTGACGGCCTCAAGGAGCTTCTGGTTGCGGTACATCATGGGTTCTTTCTGGGTCTGCCCCGGCGCTTGTGTTTATCTCTGGGCGCAGTGGTGGCCTGCTCCAGGGTATTGAATCGATGCTCGTTGAAACACTCACGGATTCTGTTTACACGGGCCTCTGCCCTGCGCTCACTTCGTACAACCACTGTCTCTGCCCCGCACAGTGGGCACTTCACCCCTGCTCCTGAAATTCTTTTAATCGATTTAATAATTTAACAAGCGTAAAGCAGTGATTCATGGCGAATTGCGCCTGCTCAATGGCGGCATTTAATTCATCTTGACCCATGCAATCATGGACTTTTGTCAAATTGCTACTAGCCGCCACAAGCGGGTAGTGGTAGGGGAATAACTCTTCGTGATCAATCATTTCCGCTCCTTAACTTCTTTCATAGCTTTCATATGGCGCAGGGTACTGAGCATCAGCTTAGCCTCTGACATAGCCACCAAAGCCTCAGTAATGGCGGCATCCAAATCATTGTCCAGCACAGCGTCATGGGCCTTCTTTAAAGCCTTCTCGGCCATCATGCATGGGTATGCATAGTCAATCATCATTTTTCCTTCGTGGATCGTCATTACATTTATGCTCATTTGCGGCTCTCCTGTTTTGAAAATAAAGATTGCATAGGGTACACCGCCATGCCTCACTGCTTGTCACCTTGGTGTGGTCAGCAGACTCGCGTGTCTGCCATGTGCGAACAAGCTCAATCACTTGCGCTCCTGTGCCAAGATAGTGCATTGTTCGCCTCTTTAAATTTTTCCAACAACGCTCTGCCAAACTGCACTTGGCCCCAAGGCATGGGTGCGCCCCGGTGTTCTTTCACCATTTCAAAGTAGACCTGTTCAATTTGGGTGTCGGTCAGATCAACCCACTCACGCTTGTCGCTTTCCATCTCCTGAAGAATTTTTGCTTTTGTGAATCTTTCTCCATCTTCAAAGCCTTGGATATATGCAGTTGTGTTTTGTGCTGGTGTCATGTGTTGTTTTCCTTGAGTTGTCTTTCAGTAGAGCCAACTGCTTGGTCAACTGTTGTACATGAACAATTTATTGCAATATATTGCTCCAATGTCAGCCCAACCCACTCATGCTTTGGATACAAAGGCCACACCTGACCAAGCGGTGTAAACAAGGGACAGTCTTGATCTGTGCTGACCACGCCGTTGCTTGGGTCATACCATGCTGTTGGTTTCATGTGTCTTCCTTTATGTCGTGGGCGGCTTCAATGTCTAGGTCAATGTTGGGATGAGCCTAAAAAGCGGCATCACGAAACTGCCGGAGTGACTGCAACTCATCCGTCTCTTGCTCTGTGCGCTGTGGTGGGTGGGTGTAGAGGGGTCTCACCTCCGCATGACTTCCTTTTAGTCTTGCCATCCCATGCGCTTCTTCCTGCGTAAAAAACATATCGTGCAGATTGCCTTCAAATACACCCCACGCCACAGGCTTTTGCTCTGTGCGCTGTGGTGGGGTGTTGTAAATACTTCCCGCTTGATTCGGTGCATTGCTGTTGGTGCATTGCAATTCGTGGTTTGTTGCCTTTGGGCATCGTTTATTACCGCATTCAGAGCAGAGAATCATTCTGTCAAGCAAGAGCGACCCTGACTTGTTGAAACACAAACGACAACAGTATTTCGCCACAGGCTCTTGCTCAATCTCTTGCCCCAACCTCTGAACCTCACGCATGGGGTCTGCCAATCGTTCTTTGAGTGCGGCGATGGCTTCGTTAACATGGCGGTTTTGTGTGTAATGTATTTTCACAATGTCCAATGCAAAAAGCGCCAGCTTCATTGCTTCTATGCTCATAACTTGATGAACTCCATGTCTTCCCACTTGCACACGGGTTCTTCTTTGCACATGATGACGAATCCATCAATGTCACCGTCACCTCCAATGCTTTGAACCTCATATCCATAATCACCAACTTGAATGACAACAGGTGCATCCGGGTTTATCAGTTCGCTTTTGTCTACCCACTTGCTGTGTTGCCACTTATCTTCTACCTCCATCATGGTTGCCATGATTTGACGCATGGTTTGAGACTTAAAAATCATTGTGGTTTCTCCTCATCTCCAAAATCAATCTCTTGTGGGTGCTCAATGTCATCATGCACGATGACACCATGTTCATCTGCTGGTAGAAACCTGCCGCATATCACACAGTAGTAGCCCTCTTTCATTACTTCTTTGTCAGTCATTTTCCGCAACTCCTACACTTGGTCAATATGGTAAAAACAGGGCGTTTGCAGTACACGCAATAGCTTGTCATGCTTGTCCCCTTGCTCTAATAAATTGAGCCGCCAGTTTTGGCGTAAACCCACACATCAAGCAACCACCTTGGTCATTCCGTGCAAAGTCCATCAGGGCGGGTGCGTCTTCAATCATTTTTGCTATCGCCTCACGTTCTGCCAGGACTGCTTCTTCAACCAACATTTGCGTCATGCTCCACAGATCTGCAATTGGTTTATTGGCTGCAATCGGTTTGTTCATGCTTTACCTCCATACCATCCATCAACATACATCTCGTAGAAGCCCCATGCAAGCAACCATTTCCAACTGAGTTCCTGGTTGCGGGGGTAGGTTATCTTTGCCATCATCAGGCAAGCGCCTTTTCCTGGTGGTGCTTTCATTCATCCACCTCTTGCTTTTCTACATACTTGCTCCACACATCGTCCAGCATACCTGCGGCCTTTTTTAATTTATTAACCAGTGTCCTTTGCTCATGCTCGTTTAAACTATCAGCGTAGCCACGCAACCATGCGGCCATCGTGAAGTATTGAAGTTTGTTTGGGTCGATCATTTGTTCTCCAGTTGTGGTTGAGGTAGCTTGTCAATGAATGCCTGACCCATGCGAATACTGTCTGCGTCCCAAATGTCCATGTCGCTGAGAAACGCATCTTCAGTTTGTCCGTGGCAGTAAACACGAAACCCTCTTTGATAATGGTTAATGTCATACATGGACTCCATGCGCTCCACTGGCTTGTTGCATACGGCGCACATCGGCACATCGTGCAATGCCAATTCAAACTTTTTCTGTGCGGAGAGTTTCATGTTTCTCTCGCTTTCAGCATTGCATCTGCCATTTGATAAGCGGCGAGGGCCACCTGCTCTTTAACATCGGCGTTCATGTATACGAACAAATCAATTAACTCCTTGTCAGCAAGGTAGGCTTGCATCGACTTGGCAGCAAAGTAATCGCGCAGGGTCATGCCCCATGCGTGAATTTGTTCTTTCCCATCAAGAGATTTGAATGTGCTTGGAAAAGCTTGTTCAGGGCGTTTATTAAATGGGAACGCTGGCCCACCTGTTTCTTTGTTGCTCATCGCTTCATACTCCTAACAAGCCGTGCAATATCGTGCCCCGTGTCGCCCCGCTTTATCATCACCTTTTCCACAACCTTTGCCACCTCTTCAATGGTGTCGTTGCGGTGCAGATGCACAAACTCGGCGGGGTGTGAGTGCACATCCATGTGTGCAACCTGCCGCTTGCGCCAGCCGCTGGTGTTTTGCCCGCTGGTGTGTTCCCAGCTACCTTGCTTTAAAGATAGCTGTTCAAATGCTTCGTCTTCCGGGTCTTTCATGCTCTCTCCTCCAATGCAATAGCGTGTGGGAAAAATGGGTTGGCAATGACGGCCTCCAGCTTCTTTGCGTTGTGCAGTTTCTGCAAGCGTGTTTCCAAAAACTCAGCCTTGCAAAAATCACCCTTCATCAAGTCCTCAACCCACATGGACACCGACAAGTCAACGCACCACTTGCCATAGGCAAAGCCGTTCCTGCTTTTGTCCACGCTACCAATGCCACGGGATTCCCAATCGTGCAACTCCCGCAGTGCATTCTCGGTGAACGCAAGGCCAGCCACCGCTTGGCCCCTGGCAACTCGCCTGTACTGCGCCGCTCTCAGCGCATACTTTTTCGATATGCCCTTCAGTTTAAACAGCTTCATGCCTCCTCCTTTGTGATCTTTGGTTTCCTGCGTAGGACATACAGCCAGTATTTAAATGACTTGTGCCCCGCTCTCCACGCACCAATGTTGAGTCGAATGGCATACAGAAACACGCCCCACCTGTACGCCCACGCAAGTTCTTTCTGCATTGCGTCCCAATCAGAGTAGTTGCCATTGCTGTATGTGATGCGGTATCTCATCTGTCCCTCCGATCTTCTTCATCCATCCAGAACCACAAGCGCATCAGTGCTACCAGCACAAGGCCAGCAACCACCACACCTATGAATCCCAAAAGGATTGTTGTTGCAATGGTTTCCATGCCTACTCCTTGTCAAAGATCTTCTTCAACTCAATGTAGAGTTCCTTTGCTTCACGGATTGAGATGGTGTCAATCAGTGAAGGCTTTGTGTAAACAGTAGGCTCGGGCATTGGGAGCAATGCTGGCGGCTTCCACTTGGGAATAGGTTTGGCGCGGGTCTTCGTAACAGGCTTTTTGTTACGGTTTTTAAAATGCCTGCGATCAGGTTTGTACTCAAGCTTGGTTGTGTTTAAACGACCATCTTCATCGCGGTTAACAAATCCACGGTGAATAAGCTTTGTGATCACAGAGGACACAGATGTCTCTGGGTATCCCTTGACATTAAGGATCTTGTTTACCTCCTTAGAGGTGCAACCAGGATGATCCCTGATGTAGTTGAATGTCGTTACCACCACCCCGGTTGAGTAGGGCTTGCCTTTGTTAGCTTGAAAATCATTCTTGGTAGTTTCAATGAGTTCCTTGGCGGCTTTGGCTGGCTGGGTTAAGGCGACTGTGAGTGCTGTTTTCAAATCTGGCATGTTGTTCTCCTACAGAAAATTGCCGTTACGCAGAGTGATGTCTGCAAGTTCTTTGATCTCTTTGATCTTGTCGTTTGGTTTAATTCCATGCTCTCCAATAATTGTTCGGATTCTGAACAGGGCATCAATGGCTGGTGTACCGTTTAAAGCATCTTGAAGTTTCCTTTCATCTTCGGGGTAGTTAAATTCCAATATGGCTTTCATGCAGATCCTCGGCAACTTGCCAATAGGATCAGGGTGGTGACAAGCACAGCGCTCACTGATGCCCAGAGCCACAAGGGATCCTCTCTAAGGCCCAGCAGAGCCGCTTGCATGCGCTCCTCATCCGCAGTCATCTGCTGAGGAGGTGGCTCATACATGCACCCGATCTTGATCCCCGTTCTCGTTGTGTATGGTGTCTTCATTTAGCTTTCTCCTTAAAGCGTCACTGTCAAAGGATCTTGTTACCCAAAAGCCATCTGTATTTTTTGACATCTTCTTGGCCTCCATCTCTTGCGGGGTCATACAGCGCCTGTTTACACCAAACTGTCCGGTGCGGTGCATATCAAAAGCAGATGTGCTGTTGAAATACTCACTACAACCCCCGCATTGGTTGCGGCTATGCCCCAGCTTCATGTGCTTCTTTCATCTTCAGCTTGATCACCTCATCAGAGATGACCTCGCCAAATGTTCGACCAGAGGGGAATCTCATCTGCGCGGCTTGGATGGCCTTGATCTCAGTGATCGCAGAATCAATCCCAGAATTAAAGCCAGATACATAAGGATCCCCGCCTGACAGCTTGGAACTGATAGCCTCTCTGACAATCTGCGCCATTGGTATGGCGTTCTTCTTTGAAAACTTCTTAAGAGCCACGATCTCCTTTGGCTCTATGTAAGTCATAAAAGGCTGATATTTAGAATACATCTTCGCTTCTCCATTGTTCGTATCCCAGGACAACTTGATCAAACAAAGCCTGGGCAGTTTGATTGCCGTTTAAAGCAGAGCGGGAGTCAATCCCGCAAGCCTCACACAGAGCATCTGCCGCACTTGTTTCTGATTTGTCTAGGATTAACCCAGAGTCCAAGAGGTACTGTTGAAACATCGTGTCCCGGCAAAGCATCCCCGCCTTGGCAACACGGTTGGCATATGGAGTGGCTGACTCATCATCTTGGATGCGAACCAGCGCACAGCCATACCTTGCCCCAACAAAATCCCGCAGTAACTCCTCTGGGATCTCATCGGGGTGTAAGCCCAAGGTCAGGACATATCCTGTCCTGTCCTGCTTCAGGGCCACTTTACGGGCCTCAAATTGCAAAGGCATAGCTGACCCTCAAAAGTCGGGAATGTCATCGTTTACGGGAGCGGGGGGCTGTGCCTCGGCCACATAACGATTGACCGATAAAGACAGGTATGTCTTACCCTCTTTGCTGACCATCTTCCAGCCGCTTAGCTTAAAGATGGTGAGGCCGTTCTCCGTGCGGACATTGGTCATGTCTGCCATGTTGACGGCAATCTCACCCCAGTAATCTGCGGCTTTGGGGTGTGTCTTCACCTTGGTGGCGTTTAGGTTGCCCTTGTCTGGGCGGGGTGCAAACTTCTGGTCGTAACTCATTGTGATTCTCCTGTTTTAAATTGGGCCTTCAGTTCAGTGAAGGCATCGCGGACATCCTTGTACAACCCGGGGTGGGTCTTCTTCAGGTCATCCAGTTGGGCTTGATTCGCTTTCCAATAACTGTTTAAACCGGGAAGGTCTTTACAGATCTTGGTGAAGCGAATCATTCCATCCGCAAACAATTGCTTGTTCGCATCTGGTTGGGCAGGAGGGGCCATGTCCTCCTGTTGTAGCTTGATGGCTGGAGCCACAGCGGCTTTGTCTTCTTCGGGCAAATCATCTCCCGCAAAAATGTACAAGCCCAATCCGTGCAGTGCCACTGCCTTTGCCAAGCAACGCATGATTGCGGTGTTTACGGCGAATGCGTCAGGGTTGGGGATGGGCTTGTTGCGGTAATCCATCACAGGTAGCTGGCAGGTCATGGGCTTACCAAAGATGGTGACAGTCACCCAGACCATGGCAGTGCCATTGATGTCCATGTAACAGATCACATTGCCTGTGTTGCCAGACACAAATGTCTTGACCTCAAAGGTGGCCTTGTGGTCAACCTTGAGAACCTCTGCCCAGGCCCATGCCCAAGACAGATAACTCAAGTTGTTTTTCTTCTCAACGTGGTCGTTGACATTGATGCGGAGCAAATCACTCGGGGTCATGTTGCTCTCCTGCATATTGATTGCACCACTGGGCGACTCCGCAGTAATCTCCCGTGCATCGGATTGGTTCTCCTGGTCGTGTTTCGACATATCCTTTTTCCTTTATCGCCAACTCGTTGGCTTCTTCTATCGTTTTAAACACACGGATGGCCGTTTTGCGGCCCTCCCTCTTCACGGCATATGTGGTTTCCCGCATCCACCGCTCCTCATCGGTGCAGAACGCTAGTTCCCCACCTAGATCATGGGCCACCTTGGAGTCCCGGTGTGCCTCCAGACGGCCTCTAACATACTGCTCAATCTCTGCGTTGTCCATCATGGGGATCTGGATCATCACAGCCTCTGCCTCTGGGTAGAACTCCCCGACATCGCGCTTGTTGTAATCCTTGATCACCGCGCAGATGCTTAGGTCAGAAACAGGCTTGAGGTTGACAGTCTCCACCAGCCACTTGTAGATGTTCAGTTGGATGTTCCAATCGCTGTGGCCCTGCTTGCGGTGGTTGATAACGGCCCAGGCTTTAACAAACTTGTAGTCGGTAATAACAACCCCGTCACCATCAGATTGCAGGTCAATCGCCCCGCTGATGGTTACCCCATCAACCTCTTTAAACACACGCTCCTCGTTGGTGTGCCCGGGCAGTTCCTTGGCCTCCAGCTTGCCATGCATGAATGTGCCCAGCTTTGATGCGATAAGCTGGGTGACATCCTGAACCATCTCTTTATTGTGTTGTTCGCGCAACCGTCTGATTCGGGGTGGACTCATTAACTCGGTGACACTATACTCAGATGCCCCCTTGGAATAGAAGTCTTGGGTGAGTAAAGCCACTAACGGCGCGGGTAAATTCTGGTTGTTGGTGAATTTCATGTGTCCTCCTTGGATAAACGAATCATGCCACAAAATAATAGTGATAGTCAACAGGGTTTGCAATTACCCTCACTTTTACTCTACATTAAAGGTGAGCCAGCAAGCAAAGCCAACTCAAGAAAGATTGTTCGGTATGGGGGTGTGTCCCGACTGATCAAGTCAGAGAAGGCTTTGAGCTACTCAGAGATGTTTAAACGGCAGTGCCTGCCTTTAGCGATTCTCATGGAGGGTGACCTATGCGTGACCATGCACATCTATTACGCCAGCCGTAGGCCAGATCTGGATGACAGCCTGATCTTGGATCTTATGCAGGGGTTGGTTTACAAGAATGACCGACAGGTCAAGGAGAGGCATCTCTACTGGCATCTAGACAAGATGAACCCTCACACCGAGATCCTCATTGAAAAAATGCCCCGGGGTTAGCCGGGGCAAAGGAGAGGAGAACAACTGCAAGTCGCCTTGCCCAGCCAGTTTACACGATACCCAACAGCAGCATTATTGTTTCCCGTAGTACTGCTGTTTAAACGCATAAAGTAGATAGCAATATAGCGGAACGCTGGTACTAGCGTACCGAAATAACACAACTTGTTTTCTCTCGTAACCCATTGATCCTGTTAAAGAATATGGCATTTTTTGGGGAGATTCACTTCCCCTTATGGGTGGAGGGGTACGCCATGTCATAAATTAGCGTTTAAACACTGTCATTTTAAATCGGTGATTTAAACATACAAGCTCAGATGGTGATCTGGAGTACCTGTTTTTTTGGTTGGGTTTTTTTTGATTCCAGCGGTAACTTGGTGGTAGGTACGTCTCGGCGGGTGCAAGGGGGGATAAGTCAGTAGTTATCCCCCCTTGGAAGTTTGCAGAGTTTTTGGTATGCTTGAGATTCCAAGACGCATGGGGATTGACTCTAGGGACTACTGGGGTAGCGCAACAGTCCCCAGCCGTGTTGGTAATCCTGTGGAAGTCGCCATGAAGCGATGCCAGACGTGTTCTGCCCTAAAGTGTCCAGGCAAGTGCCAACAACTAACACGCATGGGGATTGAACACTGTACAACCCAACGATAAACTGTTTGGGTCGGGTCTACCGAATACAGTCCCCAGCCGTGTTGGATGGTTCATGTGGTTGCCGCACTCTTTTGAGTGTTTGCGCCTCCTCTGGTAATTCCTCCCCAAACAAAACCCACTACGCAACTCAGGTATTGCACAACCTGATTTTGCGTGATACAGTGCGAACATTGTTGGAAGTGAAGAGCCAATAAGAAAGCCGTTACACATGACTCTGGCCCCGTGAGGGGTTCTTCACCGGGGTCAGTCGTAACGGCTTTTTTGTTTTCTACGCCCATCAATCGGACTCCATCCGATAGTAAGAGGTCAACCTGCCTGCGTGGAAGAATAGGGTTACACGGTAAGGAATATCCCGGTGCAATCCCGTAAGAATCCGTGGGGCTGGTCGAATCTGTAAGCCTGGGGGTTAGGAAACTAACATACAGATGCCGTTAGGCGGTGAAACCATTCCCCTCTCTGCTTCATTTTTGAATGGGGTAGGGGGGGTCTTTGGGTGAAATTTATAAACAGCCCCCTTCAGGGGGCATCACATGGAGAGGAACATGGAAAAGGATGCAGAATATTTAAAACAACTCAGCGATCTCTGGGCAGATGAAGATCACAGTGAGCATGAATCCCCGGCTTGCAGTCCCTTAGAGTTTGATGTGTTGACCCCGCCAGTGTCGGTGGCTATAGACAAACTCCAAGCCCAGTGCGCTACTGTGGCGCTTTTCATGGAGGCTGGTGGTGAGTTGTATGAAAGGCACTTCAGCCTTCTGGGTAGGTCAGTGTTTGTTGTTACCCGCAATGATCAGGAAATAAAAGGCTACGGTGAGACACCGTGCGAGGCCATCTTCAATTGGGCCAAGGAAGTCAAGCGTTAATAAAATAACTGCCCCGCCGGGGCATAACAAGGAGAGAGAGAATGAGGATTTACATCGTAGGAATGAATGACGGGGTCAGGCTTATTCGGGCCACTAACAGGCAACAGGCCGTATCTCATGTAGCCAGACAGATCATTGTGGCTAAAGTGGCAACTCAGGATGAGTTGGTTAAGCACATCACTGCCGGGGTTGCTGTGGAGAACTACAAAGCACCCGATCAACAAGAACTTGACTTAGGAGAATGACATGGAATTCCCAAGAGCAAGGAACACTGATCCCTCTACAAGCCACATGGCGGCGGCATCTGTCAAGGTATCTGCGGCCATACACCATGAACTCATCGTTGACTGTTTAAAGCGTTACGGGCCGATGGGTAAGGACACCATAGCCGCCCGGGCCAACATCAATGGGAGCGCAGATGGAAACGCAGTTGCTAGGCGTTTGCCCGAACTTGAAAAACTTGGGCTGGTCATGCAAACTGGACGGCTTGTCCAATCTAAATCTGGCCGCAAAGAGAGAGAATGGGCCTATGTCATCCCCAACAGTTTGTTTTAGGAACAGCCATGCGAAACTATAAACAGGAATATCAAACGCAGAAAGCCAGAGGCGAACATGAGAACCGAATGGAGCGCCAAACGGCGCGGCGTAAGCTGGATGCGAAGGGTGTAAACAGGGCAGGTAAAGATGTAGCCCATGTCAAAGCCCTCTCAAAAGGTGGAAGCAACGCAGATGGGGTCAAGCTTCAGGCTCCATCGAAGAACCGATCATTTAAACGCAACCCTGACGGTTCAATGAAATGATTACCCCGGAGTATGTGGAGCAATTCCACTTCAATGACTCTACACGGATTGCTTGTCCGTATTGCTCACATGAGCGCAAGAAAACCAACTCAAAGGATATGTCCCTGACCCGTAAGAATGACGGGGCAGTGGTCTTTTATTGCCATCACTGCTCCACTCAGGGATCGGTGCAACCAAAGGAGAGAAAATTGTCAGCCGTCCCCAACCTGTCAGTGACACAGAACAAATTAGAAACGAGCCACTATGAGTGGCTCAAGACAAGAGGCATATCGCACAAGACCGCAGATGACCTTGGCCTGTTTGCATCACACAAATACTTTGGCAAACTCAATCGCAGTGCCGATGCAATCGGGTTCCCATACTTTCGCAATGGTTCACTGGTCGCGGTCAAGTACCGATCATTTCCAGAAAAAGATTTCACACAAGACAGCGGCGGGGCACATGATTTCTTTGGCATCGACAAGGTGGAAAAGGGCAAGCCCATCATCATTGTCGAAGGTGAGATTGATGCATTGACTCTTCACGAAATTGGTATCACCAACGCAGTCAGTGTCCCCTCTGGTGCGCCCATCAAGGTGGCAGATGGCAAGGTTCTGCCCAGCGAAGACAAACGCTTTGCCTATGTCTGGAATGCAAGGGATGTGCTGGAGTCCGCACCTTATGTGATCCTCGCCACAGATCAAGACACCCCGGGCCAAGCCTTGGCAGAGGAACTAGCAAGGCGTATTGGAAAAGAGAAATGCCGCCTCGCCAAGTTTGAGAAGAAAGATTTAAACGAGTACCTGATCGATGGGAATCCGGCTGATGACCCTTCACGGGTTATACAAGAGATCCTGGACAACGCAACCGCATACCCGATCTCGGGCCTGTCGTCTGCCGACACTTTCTCTGACCGTTTAAACGATCTCTACACGAAGGGCACGGGCCAGGGGTACAGCACCGGGTACAGTTCCATTGATCAGATCTACACCGTGGCCCCTGCCCAGATGACCGTGGTGACCGGGTATCCATCATCAGGCAAGTCCAACTTTGTTGACCAGATCATGGTCAACCTTGCTCGTACCGCTGATTGGAAGTTTGCGGTGTGTTCCTTTGAGAATCAACCGGAGATCCACATATCCCGGCTCATGGAAATCTACACGGGCAAGAGGTTCTTTGAGGGTTTACACAGGATGAGCGCAGATGAAAAGGATCATGCGTTTAAATGGGTGCAGGAACATTTTCTCTTTATTGATACCAACGGCGAGGAACCCAGCACTCTGGATTCAATTCTCGAAAGGGCCAGGGCGGCGGTTAAGCGAATGGGTATCAGGGGCATGGTCATTGACCCCTACAACTACATAGATCTGGACAAAAACAACTCCACAGAGACTGATGCCATCAGCAAGATGCTGACCCGGGTACAGGCGTTCTGTAAGTCCACAGAGGTTCATGTATGGTTCGTTGCACACCCAGCCAAGATCAGCAGATCAGGGGTTGAGCAACCCCGCCCAGACGGCATGGCAATCAGCGGGTCTATGGCATGGTGGGCCAAGACCGATTGCGGTCTGACCGTCCACAGGGGCGAGGGCAAGCTTGTAGAGATTGCGGTGTGGAAATGTAGGTATCGATGGGTGGGCACACAGGGCGAGACTGCCCTGGTCTACGACAAGACATCGGGCACATACAAAGAAAACATGGATGCATTCTGAGGGGGGAGGTGTAAGGCATGAGTGGCCGACAACCATGTCAGCTTGCTGGGTGATGATCAAGGCGTTCCCTTTCAACTGAGAGATTCACCAGGGCAAGCAAAAGGGGGCATAAGCCCCCTTTTTATTTGATCCGTGCCTTGCACACGGCGGTGATTAAATCCCTGGATCGGGATCGCAGTCGTGGTGAATCTCCATGCGTGTAAACGGCATACCATCCCCGGACATACCTGATGTAACTCTCGCCATGCTTGATGAATCGCTCGTCATTTTGCAGGTCAACTAAGTTACCAAACCTGTATGCTTCCTTGAGGAACTTGGGATCCCGGTCAGTGATTGTTTTTACAGGCAACATAGGATCACCACAATCAAAAGAAACGCACGGGCGCAGTTGGTTCGTATGCGGTTGTAGTCGCGTGATGTAAGGTCACCTCTCATTAATGCACCTCAGTTGAATCTGGTTGAAAAAACTTTTCAAACTGCCACACATATTCAATGCGGGTCAGGTACTCATCTTTTTCATAGTGCTGGATGCCATGCATGGTCACCATCTTGACCAAGATGCTGAACACAATCTCTGGGTGTATGTCTGCATCGTTGATCAGTTGCACAATGTCTTTGAAAAGATTCTGTGCGCGTTGTATGTCTAGGTCTTCGTTGTCGATCATGTTGATCCTCGTTTAAATTGTGTCGGCAGCAGCCCGCTGCCAGCGGCTGCGTGGTATGTTTAAACACGCCACAGCAACACATCGCACAGCATGACCACCGTGGCAACGGCGCAGATATAAAACAGTGCTTGGTCGTGGTTCATGCTGTCAACTCCTCTGGTATTTCAACTTCATCACCCAGCTTGCTTACCACATAGCACCGCATAGCGGCAATCAATGGTGTATCGCCATAAACACTGCATTCAGCGCCAAACATATCAGCGGCCCACACATCAACATCGCCCCCCTGATATTGCAGATCGATGCACTCCCGCTCAATGATCGGCCCACCTTGAGCCCAATCGGTTGAATATTTAAAACAGATCAGTTCATGGGCGGGATGATCTTCATAAGTGAATTCCACGCCCTCACACTTTGCCACCGCCCAATCAAGTGCGGCCCCGGTCAATTCAAATGTTTTCATACTGTCACCCCCAGGATTTCTTGGCCGCTGACAGGTGTAAATTGCAGATCATCGCGCTCCCAGGTCTGGTATGCCCAAGTGATTGGCCCATCTTCAAACTCGTTGCGATAAAGGAACGAACGCTTTGCAAAATCATCATACGATGCATATCCCTGCGCGGCCACCTGGAGGGCGTGTTTCTCGTCCCTGGCTTGTACCAGCAACAGTGTCACATTGATCTTTTTGCGCTTGTCAGTGGGGATGCCACCAACGATCATATTAACGGCGTGAATCTTCATGCTTGCTCTCCTTCTTCGGTTGGTTCATCTATTTCTTCATCCACTTGTATGCTGATGATGCGAACACCTTCAAATATCTCCACAACTTCATACTCAATATTTGCCCTGTTTAATAGGTCATATAGTTGCATTGCGGTCATGCTTGCTCTCCTTTGGTTTGTTCGCATAACTCATCGAGCGTAAAGTAGACATTTTCAATCTTGCCCTTTACATCATTGCGTTTGGACAGGTCATTCAAGTTATTCAAGGCAAAGCGCAATTGCGCTCTCATGTAATCCAACTCAATGTGCCATTGGTGTTCTTGCCCTTCAGTCATTTACTCTCTCCTTCAAGTTGTTGGATTGCCCATTCAATTGCTTCAACTCCATCATCTGGGTTGCCATCTTTGATGTCGTGCAATGCGGCGTTGAGAATCTCCCACACAAGTTGTGCGGTGCTTGCTTTGATGTCTTTAATCATGCTCTCTCTCCTTAAATAAGTTTCATTGCGTAATCGATGCAACACATAGCAGTGTCTACATCATTCTTTTTGAGTGCTTGCATCGCTTCTTCAAGCGCGTCAAGCACCTCACTCTCCCAATTGGCAATCGCTTCTTTGTTGTCGATTAACCTCTGCGCCTGGGCCATCAGTTGGTCGTAGTGCGCGTCCAATGCTCCATTAAAGTCCATGGTTTTCCTCCTGTACTGGTTTCAAAAATACCCCCTGGGGGTCAAGCGGCAAGCTTGATGCGTTTAAATGATGCGTTGCCCAGGTCGCTCATGTTGAGGATCTTGATCGGGTTGTCGTAGATCCCATCAACCCTTGCGTCTGAACCGATACCCACGCCCACCGTGGTGATGCCAAGGGCATTGCCTGATTTGATCTGGGCCTTGACCTCGCGCACATCACCGTCACCGTCAGTCATCACAAAGCAGATCTTGCGTTGCTCTGGACGGCGCAACAATTCATCATGGGCGGTGCGAACTGCAAAGTAATCGTTTGTCCCGCCCCCGCAAGCAATGCGGCCCAGGTCAGCAATGGCCTTTTTTGTGTTCATCTCCCAGGGCTTGATGATCGATGTGGCGCAACCAAATGCCAGGATCATTGTGGACACATTGGCCTTGTGCAGGGTATCCATTAGGGCAACCAGCACTCGCACGGCGTGACCAATCTCACTGCTGTTCGCATCGTTACCGAACATTGATCCAGAAATGTCCAGCACCAGCACGGCGGCTGAGTCGATACCCTCCACCTCTTGGCGGCGTTTAAACACTCGCTCATTACCCATGGGCACGGTGTGCAGGGCATTGATGTTGAGTGACCCTGCCTTGCGCCCGATCTGGAATTGCTCAAACCCGGTATTCTCGAAAAGCTTTTTAACCTCGTATCGAACACGCCCGGGCACAACAATGTCGGTCTTGATGTGGTGCTTGAGGGCGAGGTGTTCATCGCGCCCGATCAGCATTTCAGAGCGGTCATAGGATCCAATTCCCCGGGACTTGGCATCCACCTGCAATGTCGGCTCCACCTGGACGGCGGCTTGACCCTTGGCGGGGCGCTTGGCGGGGCCAGGATCGGCCTGATCTGAGGGCTTATCGCCATCATCAGTACCCTGACCCTCACCGCCCGATTTTGATGGGCCTGTAGGCCCATCTGATGCCTTTGAGGGGGCATCTGAGGGGGATGCCTTGGGTTCGGCCTTGGGTTCGGGCATCTTTTGCAGTTGGTCATATACCCATTGGGCGATCTTCAATGTGTCGGCTGAATTCTTGGCCTTGTCCACGGCCAAGCTTGCCTTGTCAAAGATGGGAATCAACTCAGAGGGGGTTGGCACTTTGTTGGCATACCTGCGCCCATGCACGGCCAAGGTGAATGGGTATTGGCGGGGGTCTGACCAATCGCTAACTTGGGCCATCGATTCATCGACAATCGGGTTGATCAAATCGGTAAACACGGCGAGGGCATTGCCCACCAAACCTTGGTTGATCACTTGGCGCTCAATCCAAATGTCTTCAACTGCATTGTGCAGAGAGCGCAGGTATTGGTCTCCACCGTTGACATTGAAATCGGTGAAGACATGGTGTGCCAACTCATGCAGGGCATAGCCCACATAGCGGACAAAGAGCGCTTTGCTGATCACCGCATCATCGCGCACATCAGGCAGAACAATGTCTCCACCTGCGCTGATCCCGGCGGTTGTCGCCGTGCGTGACCAATGGACGGTGACGTTGGGACGGCCAAAGGCTGAGCAAAATTTATGAATGGCTTGATCCACGCCATGGCGCAATTCGAAACCGTAGATTGTGGCTTTCATGGGTAACCTTTCAGATGAGGGATGTGATCAGGGCGGGATTCAGTGTGGCCTTGCGAATGGCCTCAAGAGCGGCGGCGCTTTCGCTTGGTTGTCGGGCGGCAACCGTGGTTGCCCAGGCATCATCAATGCTCAGCACATCCAGTGCCCTGATAAATGCGATCACTGAGCGGATCGATGGGGCATCCACCACATCACCAGTTTCCACCTTGGCCCGGGCCATGCGGATCGATGCCAAGATGTGTTCGGCCAATTGCTTGGCGCATCCAGTGTGGCGCATCACTGCATCAACCTCTTGCGCCAGGGGCAGGTAGTCAAAGTGGATGACCCGGGCAAAGCGATCAACGAGGGATGAATTCATGGTGCGAGTCCCGGCATAGCGGCCCGACTCATCGCCCGAACCCAAGGTGTTATCGGCGGCAAAGACTAAGACCCCAGGGGCGCGCCGGCGCACCGCCCCACCGTAGGTGACGGCACTGTTAGGCTCCAGAAAACCGTTGAGGGTTGCCAACTCACCGGCATCAGCGTTGGTCACTTCATCCAATAAAACAACAGTCGATGGGGATGTAAAGGCGCGGAGAAAATCGCCCTGTTTAAACACTGTTTCACCGTTGTCTAGGCCAATCGCGCCCACATAATCCTCAGTGGTTGTGAACTTATGAAAATTTATGCGCGTGAATGAGCGGCCTGTATAGGCGGCAAATTGTCGGGCGGTCTCGCTCTTGCCTGTACCCTTGTGTCCCCCGAACCAAAGGTTTTCACCAGTGCGTTGGGCCAACAAAAGATGGCGCAGAATTTTCTCAGTCCACACAAAGTTGGGGTCGATGGCGGGTGCATCTTGAGCATTCCACAGGTCAACCATCAAGGGGTTGCCCTTGGCATCATTGATCTCAATGCCGAAAACCTCGCGGATGGGTTTGCTTTCAATCACAATGGCGCTCACGGCCTGGGCCACAACGGCCTGGGCCTGGGCATCAATCACCGCCTGTTTAAACGGTGCAAATGCATTGGCAACTTCATGCGCAACGGCCTTGCCCACTTCAAAGGCATCCACCAGTGGCTTTTTGTTCACCGCTTGGAGAGCGGCCTGGATCCCCGCTATGTCGGTGCGCAGGTCAGCATCCAAAGAAACGATTCTTTTGGCAAGCACTTGCGCGTTGCTTTTGATCATGGTTTCAAGGGTACTGGTATGGTCATCCAGTTTTTTGTCCAGGTGCTTGACCTGATCATCAGTCGCATCCAGGTGCGCAACCCAGGCGGGGGTTTGCGTGGCGCTTGATGTGCTTGTCGGGGAAGCCGGGCGGTGCTTTTGGTTGGCATACTGATCAATGATTGTGCCGACACGGTCAACGCTGACTTGCCCTGCATTGATCGCATTCTCCAGGGCCAGGGTTGCGGTGTGCTTGGATTCGGTTTTCATTCCAGTGACCTCTTGCGCGGCATTCAGAACCGCCTGAGTTGGCTTTTTGAAAATCGCAATGTAGACAGGTGATTGAATTGGCATGATTTATTCCTCTGAGGTCATTTCGATGTTGTGAGTGGGGCAGATCGGGAGACCCTGCGCGGCCCACTTGGCAGACAGGCGCACGGTGTAACCACAATCAGGGCAGGATGCTTTGAGCATTCTGGTTGTCTGAGTCTTTTTGAATTGGTTGGGGGTCAGCACTGCATGGGGGTATGCGCCCAAGGATGCAATGATTTCACCGTATTGCTCACTGAACCCTGGGCCTTGCTCAGTAGACCCCCAGGGAGTCTTGCCCACACCGCAAGCGCTCAGCAACATGGATGACGCAACCCGCTGAAAGGTAGCACCGTGACCCTTTGTCCCGGGCACGGTGTGGCACAACTCATGGATCAGCACATCAAACACGCGCCCCGGCTCAGCCAACTCAGGACTGATCAGGATCTCATGCGTGTTATCGCCTGATGCGGCGTTATTCCAGCACTGACCAATGGCGCGTGACCGGGGGGCGGCGTAAGGGAAACCGCAAGCCACTCTGATGGCATCAGGCAAGGTATGCCCTGCGATTTCAAAGAATGGGCGCAATTCGGTGACCCCTTGGGTCAACCAGTCTTCGCGGGTTGTGAATGTGTTCATGGTGCTATTCCTTTGCAGTTGGTGAGTGATTGTACCACAGATAAAAAAGAGAGGTCAAGCCCAACCATATTTTTTGGCGCACACCGGGCCAATGCCGTTGGTGATCGACTCTTCATCGGTCAGATCCCGGGCACACACACTGCACTTTCCGAATTTCTGACCGTAAGCAATGGCGGCGGCTTTGGGGTCAGCGGCGACTGCCAAGATGCGATCAGTGGTTGACTGGTCAACGCTGGACAGAGTGAAAAGCTTGCCCCCTGCGACTTTGCCCAGGTATGCGCCCCCCTCTTTGACATACACCGCGCCCGGGTTCTTGCCTCCAGCGGGGGCAGGGCTGAATGTGAATGTGTCAAGGCGTAGCTTGGGGTGTGCGAGACCCGCCTCTTTGGCGCGGTAAAACGCACCCTCAATGGCATCGATGTTGACAGTGGGCGCGGCGGCGGCACGGTCTTCACGCGATGGCGCAGACAACAGGCGCTGGACGGCGGCGAGTTGGTTATCTGTCAGCTTGCCCCACTTATGCAAGCTTGAAAGCAGGGATGCGGCAAAGCCAAATGTGGGCGCTTGGGTGCTCAGCCATGCCGACTCAGCGGGATATTGCTCCATCCATGCCTGGGCCACATTGGCCTGGGCGCGGATAAAGTTAGCAGTGCCCCGGCGTTGCATGGCAAAGTGGGTTGAATTGACAGAGCGGTCAGCGAATCGATACGACATGATGGGATCCTTTCGAATGTTTAAACAGGGGGTGAACATCTCACCGCAATGCCCCCAACAGGGGCATGGCGTTGGTATGTCTTAGGCGCTGACGGCATCACGCACAAGCAACCCAACGGTTGTCATGCTGATTTCATCGCCCCAGGTTTGTTGGTGCATGGGCGCAAGCCTTTTCAGCAAAGCGGCAATGTCGATGCTATAGCCGCGCAAGGCATAGTCGGTTTGCTGGTAGATAAACATGGCCCTGATGGTCACACCCCAATTGGATGCG
>Ga0102860_1000095_pt1 | contig 25031 bp, 61 predicted proteins | sample Colrivmeta1449A3_FD_84496 | JGI IMG/M metagenome (GOLD analysis project Ga0102860, IMG submission 84496) | Estuarine microbial communities from the Columbia River estuary - metaG 1449A-3 | ecosystem: Environmental > Aquatic > Marine > Intertidal zone > Estuary | place: USA: Columbia River...
CACAAATAGAATATCTGAGTCTTGCTATTTCTTCTACTGTTTCATCTCTGATGACAGTATTAGTTATTCCCTCCAGAATCTGTTTCCGGTTCTCCCAAATTATTTTGAGTGTATTTTTCATTTTTATTATTTATAAATGTTTCTAATTTTTTATCCATTTTATCCAATTTCTCTGATAAAAGAATTAATTTTTGTACTTTTTCTTCAAGCATTTTTTTATTGTAATATGCGTTGAATGTAGAAGTGTCATGATTTTTTAAATAAGCTTTATATTTATTTATTGATTTTTTTACTAAATTTTTTTTAACAACAAAATGACCTAAACCTTCTACATTAATTCTTGGTTCATCTAAACTTGTTAATGATTCTCTAAGTTTTTTATAATAAAAATCCATTACAGATTCTACTAATGTTTTAGAAAGTTCATTTTCCTCAGAGAAATCTTTATAACATTCTCTTGCTTTTTTAGGTATCATCTACCAAGAATTTTATAATCCAATAAAATATCACCTTCAGTTTGTACTTTAATATCTTTATTGATTAATATTAACTTTTTGTTTTTAGAATCTTTTTGAATAAGATTATTTTTCTCACATTTATTTATACAGTTCCTTACTGTTTGTGGAGATTTAAATATACCATATTCTTCAGATGCATCATAACAGAAATGCGTTAATTCAATAGGACCTATTAAACTTAAAAGTGTAAGACAATTTAAATCAGATTCTGTAACAACTATGTTATTTATATAACAATGAGTTAAAATCTGAAATTTAACAACATCTTTTCTATTCATTATGACCCTTTTTTGTACTTGATTTACAAGGGCCATCTCTTATTGTTTTTTAAGTTTTCTTTCTTTAGGGGTATCAACTTCATTCTCTAGATCTTCTTCTGAAGGGGGTGTCATCATCATTGCATATTGCATTTGAATATTTGCTCTTTTGAATCTTAGTTCATCAATTTCACAAAGTTTCTTTTCATATAAATACTGAGCATCTAAGTAAGGCATAGATTCAGTATAAAACTTCAACATTTCATCTTTTTTTAATTGAAGTTCTTCAGCTGATAATTCTGAATGTTGGTTTGAATTTTCCATTTTTATATATTTAAAGTTTAGACAAATATACAAGAAAAGTTTAAACAAGATATATTTAAACAAAAAAAATCCAGGCATACTACATACCTGGATCTCTATAAGTTAATTAATTTTACTAGTGTCTTCTAGCACAGCCACCTACTCTACCTCCTCCACGACCACCACCTGTACCTGATCTATATGGACTTCCACGTCTTCTTCTTTTTGGACGATCTGATAAAGCATCTGATGCAGAATTATTTTCAAGCATGCTATTACCTGTTTGAGAATCATTACTACCTACAGTTCCAGTTGAAAAGAAGTCATTAGTTATATCTCCTCCCATTTCATATAATCTTTTTCCTGTTTTCATAATTATCTATTTTTTAAAGTAAAGTTTAATATAGTAATAAGATAAAATTCTCTAGATTTATCTATCTCTAAAGTAAATATATCTATACTAGATATTCTTAGTCTTATCATTATTTTGTCCCATTGTTTATGGACTTGATTCCAATTGTTTCTTAATTTCATGATCCTATTTCAAAATGCATCCAGTCATAATTCTTTTCTCTACCTAAAGAAATAAACCCATACTTGTAGAATATATCTATCATAGATTTATACTCAGGTTTTGCAAATCTTGCTGTAGTGCTTGTTTCTTTCAATGTATTTCTAGCAGGATCTAAGTCAATAGCTATACCCCATGAATGCTTACTCCATGCAGAACCTCCACGCATTTTTCTATAGTTAAAGCAACCACCAAATAAATCAATACCTAGTTCTTTTATTCTAGGTAAACCATAGGTAGTTAAAAGTTCTTTAAATACAGCTTCAAACTTAGGAGCTACAAGTTGATGACATCTCATCTTAGTTACTGTCTCATCAGTATCCCATGCCAATCTCATTGGATATGGAAGATTTAAAGTTACTAAGTAACCAGCACCAGTTTCATTTGGTACTCCGTATTTTTTAGTAGTCTGTGTAGTACTTAACATATTACTTAGATTCTTTGTTAAATTTTCTTACAAATACTTTAGAAATAAAGTTTCCTACTTTTTTAAGAAACCCATTTTCAGACTCAACAGTTACTTTAGTACCTTCAGAGTCTTTAGTAACATTAATATCTAGTTTCTTACTGTCATAAACAAACTCTTTTTTCTCTTCATCTTTTTTAAGAGTTGTTTTAATTTTAGGTGTTTCAACTTCTACATTTACTTTTTTACCTTCTTTTTTTGCTTTGATACTTACTTTCTTAGTCTTAGCATTTACTTCAAAGTCTTTAATTTTCTTCTTTTGGCTCATTTTCCAAATCTTTTGGGTTTTCAACTGTTAATTGTGATACAGCAGCCGTAACAGCTCCTGCAGTAACTAAATATCCTGCCGTAGTAATTACAATAGCAGGTAATGATATTGGAGCAGTTAATATTGCTCCACCTATAGCTCCAACTGCTAGTCCAACTTTCTGTACATTTTTCCAGAACTTAGGAGTTTTTGCTTTCCATCTCTTCATTAACATATTCTTCTCTTTTTGTTATAATGGCATAATTATTTTTACTTGATGGAATGTAATCATTAGATGTGCTTGTTTTAAATTCAACGGTTCTATCATAGCACTTATATAATTCTCCCTCAACTTTTGTTAGTCTTTGGTTAGTCCAAATTAACCAAACAATAAGAAAACCTGTTATTCCGTGTTTTTTTCCTATATTCATTAGCCAATCAGACATTTTTAAAATATTTTAATATGTTTTTGTTAGTACACCTATTTGAGAATAAACTTCATTAGTTGGGTTATTAGTTGTAAAATTACCTGTAAGATCAAATGTATTACTTATTGTAGTATCTACGGAAGCTACTGAATCTACATTATGCATATAGTGTAATGTGTTAGCTTTAACTGTAGAAAATTGAATTGATGTACCTACTTTAGAAGAAGCACCAGTAGTTTGAATAGTAAATTTTACATTTACTATCCAATGATTAGCAGAAATAACTAAACTAGGTAATGTAATAGTAGTAGCTACAAGTTGTATAGCTCCTAAATATACTCTTAAAGTAAAACCTTCATTATTTAGTGATCCAATATCTCCTGAAGCATTATACTCAAAACTATCACCTACATTTAAAGTATTGGCAGCAAAAGTTAATGATCCTACTCCAGAACCTATAAGAGAACCACCCGGAGTACCTATAATGGGAGTACTTCCAGTTGTTTGAGCAAATATACTACTACTATTTGATGTTCCTCCAGAACCATTTAATAATATTAAATTACTCATTGTGGTCTTTGATTATAAGTTATTAATAACTCACCAGCACCATAAGCACCTGCATCCCAAGCAAAAGTATTACTAGGATAATAATCATTATAATCTCCAGCATCCATATTTACTGATATACCTGGAGCTAATCTTATAGATGTGTTTCCACCATCAAATGATAAATCAACATTAACAGTACCTACATTAGCAAAACAAATAGATGTACATTCATCTCTTAAAATATCCGATGCTGTTTCTTGTAATATTACTGGAGTAACAGGTCTTGGAGATAAAAAATCTAAACCTTGTAAAACTTTTAATTGAAAAGGAAAATTATTTCCTTTATTACCATAATCTTTTAAATTTCCTATTGACATAGTAAAATAGTTTAAATTATTCTAATTACTAAACATTAGTAAATTTAATTAATAATGATATAGTGTACTTTAATTACATTGTTTAATGCAGCTATACCAGCACCATTACTAAGCACTACTTTGAACGAACCTGCTGCAATATCAGCAACACCTAATACAGGGATACCAGTTGCTGCTTCATCATACTCAACAGATACTAAGATTCTTGATCCTGCAACAACTTTGTCATTGTTTACAGTAAATGAAGTTCTACCGTTAGCAGCTAATGTAGAAGATACAGTTGTAATAACTCCATTAAGAGCATTTACTGTAACTGCTGTAGTAATACTTGTTAACTGAGTTACATTACCTGTATTATATAATGTTTGTAATGGTTCTGCATTAACAGCTAATGGTAAATAACTATCATCACGACTAGGATCTTTAGCTCCTACAGCAATTAAGTTAGTAACATCTGTTGGAAGGGTAGCTCTATAGTTACCAGCTTTAATCCAAGAAATAAAATTTAGAATATCCATGATTAAGTTTTTATAAATATATATACTATAATATACAAAAAATAAATTAAACTACAATAAGTTAGATTTATTTTCTTTTAATTTTTTTAATTCCTCATACATTGCCAATAACTCAGCCTCTTTTTGTGCAATCAACTCCTCTGGAGATGGCTCATCAACTTCAATAAACTCAACTCTCACAAGTCCGTTATTTGCGTATCTTGCCATTATGCTAAATCAATAACTACTTCGTAGCCTTGTTGTTCGTATGCTAACTTGCCATATTTGTGAGCAGTTTCTAAAGATTGAACCTCATCTTGTGCTAACTCAGATTGATAATTACCAATAGGTACATCCGTGTATAATATCTTACCTTCTGTAAATGTTTGATAATTTGCAAATGTAGAAACTTCAGCTTGTATGGTAGTCCCTGAGTAATCTCCTAAAAATCTTATTCTACCATAAACTTGTTGTAATTCAATAGTAGTTCCAGAAATTGTAATCTTTTTGTCTTTGGTTGCTTTAATAATTAGTGCCATATTTTATGCTTTTAATAGTCCGTGATTATCTCTTAAATCTTGTATTAATGCTGCTACTCTTTCAGCTAATTGTGCAGTAGTAACTGTTGCTGTATCAAATGTAGTTCGTGTAAATGTACCCGTTGGCAATCCCCATCCAGCTACTCTGTAAAGTTTAACAATATCTCCATTCTCAGTTCTAAAATGTGGAGCTGCGTTTCCAGCTACAATATCTGTTGAGTACATTGTAAATCTATCTGTTGTGTTTGTAGAAGGAACAACTGCAGCATTTTTTAATGATATCCCACCTCTTCCACTTGTTTGTAATATTCCAGTAGTTTCTTCAATTTGAAGGTTTCCGTTATTATATAAATACATACCATGACTTGCTACTTGAACAGATTGTATAGGAGAAATTGTTATTATTCTACTTATTGTAGAACTTGTTGTCATAGAGCAACTATGGCTTCCAGATGTTCCTATTTCAAATGTACCAGCAGCATCCCATAAAATATAATTAGTACCAGCATTATTTCTATAAATCCAATAACCATCTCCTTGATGTTTTAATAAATCTTGCGTATTAGCACTATTCCTAACTCTAAATGCTATGTCAGTAGATAATGCACCTTGCGCCCTTACATCAAGTCTTACACTTGTTGAAGGTGTTGCGCCTACTCCAAGCCTTTTATTAGTGTTGTCCCAAAATAAATTAGAGTCTTGTTGAACTACATTTCCAGTATCTTGAAAAAATATTCTGCCTATTGTTCCTGATGTTACTGCTGTTGTGCCTACTGCAACTGCCGTAGAAATTGCTATATCACCACTCCCAAGCAATGATGTTGAGTTGATTGTCTTGATGTTGGTACCTGATACCAGTGTTGCCTGTACTGCAACATCACCACTACCTAACAAAGATGTGGAATTCACAGTCTTGATATTGGTGCCACTCACCAATGTTGCTTGTTTATTATTGAATGTGTTCCAATCAGTAGAACTTAAATAACCATTTGTACTAGTATTGGATTGTGCAATAGATATAGCAGGTGTAGTTCCTCCGGTAGATGATATTGGTGAAGATCCTGTTACTGCTGTGACAGTCCCACCAGGAATTGTTGGAAAAGTAGCAAGAGTTCCATCACCTCTTAAATACTGAGATGTTGTTCCAGTAGGTATTGGATAGTATGTAGTTGCTGCTAAAGCAGAAGTTAAGTATGGTGTTAATGCTGAACTGGTTATGTATCCTGATGGATTACTAGATAATGGATAATACTGTAAGTTATATGTAGATAAACCATTAGACCAGTTTACAGTAGGGTTAGGATAGGTACCTGAAAGATCACCCCCGGCTGGTCCTGAAGGAGAACCACCCCCACCACCAGTTGTTTTTGGTTTACCATTTGGCCCGTTTATTTCTAAACCTGTTCCAAATACATTTCCATTATTATCTACTACTTGCATAATTATGGAGCTAATATATAAGCATAATATGTACTGCCTGCAATACTAGAAGTAATAATAATTTGATCACCAAGAAATAATGCATAACCAAGATTATCTGTTAATGTATCTCCCGCAGATAATGTTACAGAATAAATAGTAGTGGTAGTAGAAGTTGCTGCTTCATATCTTTGCAAAGTAATTGTATATGCAGAAGAATTATTTATTCTTATATTAAAAACTTTTGCACAAACAGAACTGGATGTTCCTGTAAATATTACAGTACCACCTGTTGATAATACACCTTGTTCTACAACTTCTGCCATACTATAATATAATTAAAAAATCAATCCAATTACAAAAGATATTATAGCAATTAATATTATAATAAAATTACTAAACTTTCTACCTTGTGGATCATCTTCCCATACATTAGACATCTTGTTATATACAGGTTTATTTATAGCATTATTTATTAAGAATAATAATGATATAAATAATATTCCAACTATGAAAACTATAATTTTTGTTATCATAATGAGTTAATTCTTTTTTGTAAATATACTAAAGCTTTCTGCAAATCTTCTTTTTCAGTTAATTTATTTTTCTTTCCTGCTCTAGCTAAGTACTTAATTACATTACCTAAATAAAAATCTTTATCAAGTCCCCAGGCTTCTAATACCTGAAACACCTCATATGGATTATCCTTGCCACCATAGTAATCTGGTCTTAGTTCTTGAGTTAAATTTACAACTCTTTTATGCCAGTCTATTTCTGTTGCAGTAGTACAAGCTGATTTAGTAGAATACTTATCACTTGGAATATATGTATTATAATTTTTTTCAGTCATGACTACCAAACTATAATTACATCACCTTCATTAAGAACAAGTTTGATAGTCCCATCTATATCAATTCTTTCTACAGTTTCCATGTTTAGTGCAGATGTTCTTACATATACTTGATCTCCTTCTTTTACATCTTCTACTTTATCTCCTATGGCATAAACAGTAAGTCTACTCCAAAGTTTTGCTGCTTCTTGCATCATTGCTTCTTCATCTTTAGCAGATAGTTCAATACTAGATTTTTTTCTTTCTGGCACACTTAATAAAATAGTCCGGCCTCTTAATTGTTTAAATGGTTTCATTTTTATGCTTTAAAGGTTAATAGTTTTACAATAGACATTTGTGCATTTACTAGTTCACCAATTGCATGATCAAATAATATACTTCTTACAGGAGATCTTTCTTCATTATAAGCATCCTTTAATCTCTCAGCTAATTCTGCAAATGTTTTATTTACTCTGTAAATTTCTGTGTCTTCTTCAGTTGTTAGGTCAATACTAAAAAGTATTTCTCCAAAACTTTTTACTCTTACTTCTTGGATAGCTGCTCCATCCACTAACTTGTTTTCCATATTGTTGGTTTTAAATTGTTACGCATCATATTTTTTATAAGAAGATTGTTCTTCTTCATCAGCAATATCTTCTGTGTTTAGTAAATTAAACTTAATCTGTTCTATTAAACCTATAAGAGCATAATTACCATAAGCTTTTTCATTTATCCTAACTTCTAATCCTTTATCTGTTTCTGTAATTTTTAGAAGTTCAAAATCTTTTGACATATTTAATTGTTTTAATAATTCATCATATACAATTCTTGCATCTAAATTAGATGATGTATTTTTTGCAACAAGTAACCATAACTTTTTTTGGCAGTCAGTCATCTCATATAACAAGTTTTGTAGAGAACAAATATAAAAACTTTTTTTGTTTAAACTAAAAACCCCAGAAATTAATCTGAGGTTTCTAACTTTTTAACCATTTAAAGTTATCATTATGAACTATACAAATATATAAATTATTTTATTTCTCTTCTGAAAGTTAAATTATTTTTTACTCTAATATCTTTATGAGTATACTGCCACATTTCACCAGTATTATTAATGATCACTGTATATACAGTATCTGTTTCATGCCCGTAGTCTGTTACTAGCCAAATAACCCCCGGTCCTTTTGGTGTAACAACTTCCAATCTATTACTAGGTTCATATATCATAATTTTCTATTTTAATTTTCTCATCTCTTTCTACTAGATATTTATAAAGTTCAACATCCTTAGACCAGTAGCTACCTGTCCAAAATTCAAACCCTTTATAGTTAGACTTATAAAGACAACATAACTCATATCCTCCTAGGAGATATACATATTCACAGTCTAGTAATTTAGCAGTTTCACACTCTATCATTTGAGCTACTGTACCTAAAGATAATTTAGGATCAGCATAATCCCAGATAAACTGATATGCTACAAACTGATTACCAAACTGTTTATATAAACTAATCCCAACTAACTCATCAGTATGATACTCTATAACAGAACAATCTTTAAAAGACTCTAACTTAATATCTCTTTTAAACCCATGATAATTACAGTACTTATCATACAGCTCTATATATTTCTCTAGGGAAACATCTACACTTCCTGGGTGAACTATAATTCTTTTAGCTAGTTTCTTAGTAGTCTTGGATGGAACATACTCAGCTAGATTAATCCGTGTGCTACGTTCATTATACCATTTATTTTCCCAGGGTATCCATCCTTGCTTTAATGCATCTATGTCAGATTCATTAGGTTCTAATATACCATAAGCACCATTAACAATAACCTCCAGGTCACTTACTTTACCAAACCCGCTAACATGATCAAAGAATACTTTCATTTTTTAAAGAAACCTTTTTTAGGCTGTTCTTTTTTATCAAAATCTAATTTGGCAATAATCTTATTAGCTTCATCTTCAGCAAAAGAAATAATATCCTCTTCTTTATCATCAACATTCCACTTATAAAGTAAGAGACCCATATGTACTGTCTCATGCATAACAGCTGTAGCTTTTTCTGTAAGAGAGTATTTTTTAAATGTACTCATGTTTAAAAACAAGAAAGGTTTATATGGATCTTTACCTGTAAGTTTTTTATCAGCAGGATCATAGTTGGTAAATCCATATATATAAACCCCATTACCTTTAGTCTTATCAATCTCCTCTGCCTGGGCATCAGATTTATTCAACCCATGCATCTCATCTACTTTATAATAATCAAATATCTCTACAGCATTATCACCTACTAGTAGGATATACTTACCCATGTCATACTTTTTCATAGATCAAATATATAAATTAAATTGGGAAAGATCTACTATCTACTTTTTTGTCTATATAGTTAACACCTTCATCATCATTAGCATCTTTGACAGAAAAAGTAATTATTCTACCACCTAATGGTTTAGGAGGAGCTCCTCTCTCAACATGCCATCCATGTGTACCTATACCATATTCTTCTTTATATGTTCCAGTAATACAATGATGAATCTGTCTTTGTTTAATTTTATATTTACCACCATGTGCTACTAAACTTTCTCTAACATCATTACGAGCAGAGTTTTCATGTATGTGACCCATAGTAAACAGATCCATATCTTCATACATTTCTAAAGCACGAGTTAGATTCAATGCACCTTTGGTAACTATTCCACCACCACCAGAACCATGGTAATACTTATGTTTAAATGTAGCTGCCATATTCTTTCTATAAGCAATAGAATATACTATCCATCCTCCATATCCCCCGGTCTGTATATCAGTATTATGTTTAAGATTAATCATCTCAACAAATCTTTTAAGTACATCAGTCTCCTGGTATTTAATTATCCCAGTCTCATGATTACCATAACCAATAAGTTTAATCAAGTGAGCATAGGGGGCAAACCATTCTACTGCAGTATCTACAATTGAATCTAAGTAAAATGCATTATTATGTTCCGGGAGTATATCTGACTTATTCCTTCTACTATCTCCTCTCCCCTGCATAAGACAAAACAAGTCCCCTATAATAACAACAGGTATACTATTCTCTTTACAATACTCAAGATGTTTCTTTAAAAGTTTTCTATCACATTTTGGATTATCCCAGTGGATGTCAGATAAAACAGCAACCTCAGCTACTTTTCCGGTAAGATATATACTATAAACATTCTTACCAACCTTTTTAATCTCCATATATATATATAATTTAATGGATTACACCTATAATATACTTAAAATATTTGAAATACTAAAACATTATATATGATGGATATTCTATGTGATAAATATTGTATATAATAGATATTGTATATGATAGAAGATGGTGGGTCCTATACCAAACAGCCCCACCCCTCAGCAGCTCAGGTGATACCCCCACCAAAAATGTGGCAGACAAAGTCATTTCTAGGACAAAAACCAAAAAGAATTCTTTCAGAAAAGAAAATGTATACACTGACAAGACATGGGATACATACATAGGTACACATGCATGGGATGTGATGATGTGTAGTTACAATCCAACACAACAGCCTGTGCTATGTTATATATATACTAAGGTAGGATACTGATGTATACATATATATAGACAACTTTATAATTGTACTAAAACTACAATCATGAAGCATTTATTAAGAGTTACCCTCATTGTTATGACAGGTACAGGACTATTTGGAATGTTAGTATCTACTGATGTTTACCAAGCAACATTTGCTGCTACCGCAGCAAGTTTATCAGGTTTGTTATTGTTTATTAGTATTAAGGGGGAATAATCCCCTTTTATTTTAAAACAACTTTATAATTGTATTAATTTAAAACTATATATTATGAATTTTGAAGACGCATTTAAAAGTTTAGCAGGTATGGTAGACCGTTCAATGAACTATCACAGTTATCCTGAATCTAAAAGATTAGACTATCATAGTTTAGCTTATAGATATAAGCAGGCTATTGAATCATTTACAAATAACCCAAATAGCAAGTATACAGGTTGGGATATAGAATCTTTTTATGATAAACTGTATTCATTTGACCACAATATTTGTGAATCAGGTTTGTATCAACCGTGGAACATAGGGGTGTAATAACCCCTTTTATTTACATATTGTGCACACAATATGCATACTCAATAGGTATGATAATGTCATTTAGTTTACATTTATATAAACGGCTTTTTAAAAAACTTCGTTTTTTACAACTTTAAAATTGTAGGAATTCTAAATTTAAGTCTTATGGCAAAAACAGTTGTTACCGGTATTAAGTTACCGAAGGGTGTTTCTATGGAAGAAACTCCAAATGGTTTTAAACTTGTAAGTGCTTGCAATGCAAAGCTTATCAAAGAACTAAGTTCACCAATGACAATACCTTCTACGGGTACTATTTACCGTATGGGTACATTTGAAATTATGGACGGTTCTGAAAAAGGTAATGTAATTGGTGGTTTGGTTTATGAAACCAATGCTATCAAAGGAATGGATATAGGTACCACATACCTTGCTTCCTTTGACCACTCTTGCAATGCCAAGGGACAGTTAATTGATAATGAAGGAAATATCATTACAGATATGACCTCTGTATCTCCTATATTAACTGTATCTGCACTTGTACAAGCAGGACGTGCTACGGCAGGTGTCTTTGGACTACTTGACGTGGATACTGATGATTCAGATTTGGCTGTTGAATAAACAGCTGAATCATTATCAGTGGAACAGACCCCTATTTAGGGGTTTGTTTTTTATAAAAACGGCTTTTGACAACTTTAGAATTGTAGTAATGTTATTATGTAAGTAGTATCATAGTGGTCCAAGTTGGTCCTACTTTGTCCTGTTTAGTTGTTGGTGTAACTATCTCTAATTAAAATAGTTAGAGTGTGTTACTTAAAGTGAGAATGTATGTAGTATTTACCCTCCATCCGCATTCATTTGGTCCAAACAGGTCCTATTTTCTACTCATAATAACCTTTGTATAAATTATTTTATATAGCTAACACATTAGTAACCAATTAAAACATATATATATGAACATAGACATTGACATTTTAGAATGTACTATTACAGAAGATTATGCTCTAAAGCTTAATACTTCTATTGAGTCTCTTATATTAGAGAAAGAGAAACAGGGTTTCCGGGAATTTCATAGATACCACCATCCTGCAGTAGGATTGGTAGTAAATATGACTAATAAACCATTACCTGATTATTCTCTTGTTCCTTAATTTAGTAACTAATAAACAAACAATATGAATGCAACTATGATTAACAACAGAGAGTATTTAGATACTCTACACTCTATTGAGACTTCTATTAATATAGAGCTTATAGGTTTGGTCAGTGATTACTACCGGATTAAAATGTCTGAGTTAGAGAAGAATCAACTCCGGAATTTATCCATTGAAGCTAAGTTAGAGTTAATTAACTTCTATAAGAAACCAGAAGCAATAGCTGATGATTCTTTTGAACTTAATATACTTTAACTAGTATTATCCTGAGTAGGATATAAAACTGCTCTTACTCTCATCCAAGCAGGTACACCTCTTTAAATAATGTGGACTTATACATTGCACTAAAGTCGGAACTTATTCCTAAAGCTTGTATGATTTAAGGATTGCAACCTTGTGAGAGTACTATTTAACTTATAGAAACTTAATTAATTATTTATTCATCTCTAAAAACAGAACTTATGAGAAATTTATCTACAAAAGGTTTGAGTATGTCACAAGCACAATCAATTAGTAATTTGTGTTACCAAAATGCACAAGAAATTGAAAGAGAATTAAACTCTTACAATAACTGTAGTAAGTCTATTACAGTTAGTGGTCAAGTATATAACCTACAGGAAGGTGTTCCAGTACCAGGTGATATTCTTGAGAAACTTAAGAATAAGGGAGACTTGCATGCATGTCAAGCTTTTCTTATGGAAGCTATCAAAGGTAAAGAAGCTGAGATAGATAGATTAAGAGGTTTACACCCTGATTTATCTCATCTTATTGAACCTGAGAGACCTATAGTACCAGATTATGATATCTTGTTTGATGTCAATGAATCATGGGGTTGGTCTCAATTGTCAGATTCTGAGTATTCTGAGTATCTTCAAGTAGAAGCAATGGCTTCACATTTGGGTCAGTTTATCCATAAGAATGGTAAACTTACTCAATTGAGAAAGGAACTACCTAATACTCCAAGTATTGAGTGGTTTGAAGTTGAAGATGGTAAGAAGACTCCGGTCAAAGTTACTAAACACCATGTTTCTAGTGCTTTATTAGGTATCCATGAGGATATTGCTGAAGCACATAGAAAGTATGAACAACGTGTAAATTATTACAAAGCTAAGGTTAAGAACTTAGTTAGTGATGAAAATGCACGTATTCAGAAAGAGAATGCAGATAAAGCTGCTGAATTCTTAAGACTTGAAAAAGAGTTGATAGAAGAATACAGAATTGCTATGGATGCATACAATGGTGAGATACTGAGACTTACTATGGAATTTAATAGTCAACGTGAGTTGAATATTAAATCTGCTGCAGCATTAAGAATTAATGTTGATCCTAGATTTCAACATGTAATAGACATGTTTATTACACCAGAGAACTAGGAACTCTGATTAGGTGAGTAAGAGATAAGCACAAGCTGATTCTCTTACTCTTTATACCTAGTGACAGGAATTTTTAAACTATAGAGTGGTTGATAACCACATTAAGAAAAAATGTTTGATATACATTTAAAACCGCTTCTCTTCAAACTATAAAAACTGAGATAGAACTCATCATTAGACAGGTTATGCATAAAAACAAAATATGCAATTGGCTAATAACAATGAGACTTAGTATTTGTATTTGTCTTTGTAGAAGAGAAGGTCTTTGATTTTGTATTTGCATTTGATTTTAGCTATATATTCCTGTCACTTGGTGACTATATATTATTTATTTGATTATTTAATTTAAAAATTTATGGTCATGGAAAGTAGATTAGCAGAACTAAAAGAAAAAAGAAATAACTACCAGAATGAACTTGAAGAATTGCATATGCATGAACCAAGTCTTGAATGGTATGAAGTTAGAAGATATGAGATAGAATCACAAATTGCATTTATTGATGATGCTATAGAAGAACTAGAGATTGAAATAAAATTATTTAACCGGTTCAATAATATAGCAATAGGTGCACTAATTGTGTTTGCTATTATTGGTTTTACATTTATGATTTATTTATTATGAAAATGATTGTTTATATGTTTAATTTGTTTGTTACCACTCCAGGGAGTCAAGAAAAGCTCCCTGAATTCTTATCTAAATCAGAGAAACAATTTGTAAAAAATGTTATTGAACTAGTAGATGATAAACCTACTGAAATTACTAAAAGTTCATCAGGATTTATTATATTAGAGTTTCCTGAAGCTAAATACCAACTTAAACCTAATGGTTTTATTGGTGAAATGTGGTTGAAAGAAAACAATGCCTGGGTCAGTCTAGGTACAGAAGAAAATGCTTATTAGTTGTTGCGTGCACTCTAGACCGTATCAAGACAGATAAAAAGTGCAATAGTCTGTCTTATTTTTATTAACTTAAATGTATGATTATGAAATGGTTAGGAAAACTATTCAAGAAAAAGAAAAAAGGTTACAATACTGATGGTCAGTATAAGTTACTTATTATTGATGAAGAAGCAGATTTGTTACACCACAATTTAGGTATTACAGATGAAAGAGCAGAAGAATTATTACAAGTATCTATAGATGCTTATGATACTAGTACTGTATTACACAGTGCTCTTGAAAAAGTTGTAAGTAGTTGTAAACATACTAATGAAGTTGTCTTTGTTTCATTAATATTACAAAAGATAATTGACAGAAAGAACCACGAAAACAGTTTGTTTAGAAGTCTTAGAGATATTTTTAGAAAATGAGAGATATAAAAGTTATTTCTTCTGTTCTAGGGATGGATCTCCGGGCAGATATTAAAGACATCAATGACAATCTTTTACCTACAGGCTGTAAAAAAACAATACATCCTAATAAAAAGATTAAAATAAAATCTAGACTTTTAGATAAAAAATTCTTTACAAACTTTAATCAAGCTCTCTTGGATAAAATAATAGAATATAGAAAACTAAATGATTAGTTATGAAGATAAGTGTAAACTATGATGATACTGATGTAGCAAAAGCTCTTGGTAAAATTATTAAAGATTCTAATTCTGAAGAGTTTATTAAGTTATTTACTCCTATTATCTGTAATAGTTCACAAACATGTGAGCATTTCTTCAAGCTTATACTTGGTAATAAATTGCCAGATATTATATCAAATGGTACTTTATGTAAAATGCATTATTCCAATCTTGGTTATGGTGTAGACAAAGAAGCTACCAAAGAAAAGTATGCTGATCAAGATGAGAATGTTACAGTAACTGTAAAACAATTTAGAGGTTATCATGAGTATAGTCCATATCTTGTTGAATGCATGGTAGTTACAGGAGCTGGTTTAACCAGATTAGATACTACTTATGCACAAACTAAAGATTTAGAAATTATAGAAGAGTTTTAAGAAAGTGTATTCTGTGAATATGCTTTTCCTGACCAAATGATAGAGGGGTAGCAATACCCCTTTTCATTGTTTAGCTATATAATGCAAAAATTTAAATACTAATGTTATAAATGTACTATTAAATATGATACATTTACTAAACTTTATGTATTTACAATGTATTATCAGCTCCCAAATGGGAAGGTTATTTACTTAACTATAGAACAGTATTTAGAACTTACTGATCAAGATATACAATACATGATGTCTTTAGATTCTGGTGATCATATTATAGATCCTTTTGCAGATTCAGCAGTTATAGAAAACACAAAAGAAAAATATTATGACTTTGATTATCTACCAGATGATGAAAGTTTTGACAATATAATATCAGATGATACACCATTTGATGATATTATAGATTTATCAGATAACTTGGATATATAATTTATAGTCGCGAATATAAATTATAAACTTACCTTAAACTGAGTAATTAAGGATATAGTATCTACTCAAAAATCAATTTATTTATTAATTATTTAAAACTTAATGTTATGAACTCAAAAGTAATTGTATTAGCTGATGAAACAACAGGAGCTGTTGTAAATGTATCTGAGAATCCAGAATTTGGATATATTAGATGTCAACAAACTAAAGCTATAATTGATAAGAATGGTTTCTTATCTAGAAAAGTATTAACTGCACTTATACCTGGACAAATAGAAGATTTGAAAGCTCTAGGATATTATGATGGTCAAGTACTTGATGCAAATATTGTAGTTGATGAATCTTTAAGTCCATTTAACAAAAAAGATCCAAGTAGAGATCTTAAAGTAGCAGGTAAAACTGGTATTGTTTGTACTTTAGATGGTGAACCTATTTATCGTAGAACAAGAGTAACTTTCAATTTAACTGAAACTGATACTCCTATTAAACATAACAATACAGCTGAATTACAAGCTGCTTGGACAAAAGAACAAACATCAAAAAGCAAAGCACTTAAACCTAATGAAGATTTCTCTATTGAAGGATAATTAGTAGTGTAAAATAACAATTGAGGGGAATGATTATAAGTTCCCCTCTTTTTTTTATGAATTTAAATGTATGATTAAAATGGAAAAGTTAAAACAACAGATTAGAAATTATCAATTGCAATCAGGTAAAACCTATATGCAATATGAACAAGACAAGTATTCTATATATCAAAACTACTTGTATAAAAGAGCACTATATGGTCTAGATGCTCTAAATCAAGAAGAATTAGCTACTATGTGTAGTAAAAAGAAACAAAGAATTGTTAATGTATATAAGAGAGCTCAAGTAGTACTTAATACATTTAAACAAAAACTTACTATTAAATATAGTAATAGTTTATTTAATATTTTGTTTCCAAATTCTAACTTAACAAAAGAACTAGTTAATCTTAATGAAACAGATGAAAAGTTCAAAAATACTTTAACTTTTAAAGATTTAAACATTGATAAAGATCAAATTATCAGTATCTTTATAGCTGAAGGTATACTTCCTAAAAACTTTTTAAGTTTAAAAGAAGCACCGGTTAGTTTACCAATGTTAAAGAATGCAAACAAAGCTTAAAGAATGTGACGGTTGTGGTAAAACAACTGTTATATGGAAGAACCATGAGGGATTCAGATACTGTAAATATTGCTGGAGATGCCAAAAACATTCAGATAACACAGAAAAACCAACAAACCCTGCTATCCCTCGGGTTTCTTCTAAAAGAAAAAAGAAAGATGCAGAGTATGCTAAACTAAGACAAAGGTATCTTACTGAGAATCCACTGTGTATGATTAAAGGACCCAATTGCACTCATTATGCAACAGATGTCCATCATTCATTTGCAGGAAGCAATAGAGATGCCTTTTATTTAGTGCAAAGTACATGGTTAGCTGTTTGCCGTGCATGCCACTCTTGGATCCATGAAAATCCAGAAAAAGCAAGAATTCTTGGTTATCTAAAATAAATGATGTATATTTGTTGTATAATTCAACAGATATGCATTATTTATATAGACATATAAGACTTGATACCAATGAAGTTTTTTACATTGGAGTTGGTACTAAAACTAGGCAAAATGTATTTCTTACATTAAAAAGTGAGTTTTATAGAGCTTATGACTTTATAAAGAGAAATATTATTTGGAAAAGAATTGCAGCTAAAACTGAAATTAAAGTTGAGATACTTTTTGAAAGTGATGACTTGGTTTTTATCCAACAAAAAGAAAAAGAATTTATTTCTCTTTATGGAAGAATGGTTGATAATACAGGTTCTCTTGCAAATCTAGCTGAAGGTGGTGACAGTCAAAGTTTTAACATGAATGTAAAAGTAAAACAATTAACCTTAGACAATGAGGTTGTAAAAATTTGGGATCAATTAAAAGACATTGAGAAAGAACTAGGCTACTTAAAAACTAATATTGTTAAGTGTTGCCGTAAAAAACAATTAACTGCTTATGGATATAAGTGGGAATATGCAGATAATACTGAATATGATAATATATATCCAACTACAGCTAGAAAAAAGTCTCAAAATAATAGAGTTGGTATCTATGTTACAAATGGTACGGAGACTTTATTATTTAGAACAATTGGAGAAGTTGCAGAAAGATATGGATATCATAGAAGTACAATACAAGCATATATAAATAATAAAAGACAACATAAGTTCTTAAAATTTAAGTATGCTGAATGGAATTAACCTTTAAATTAAACAATATGAAAAACATACATTTATTACCAACAGACAAACCAAGTAGAATAAGACTTGGGAATAATAAAAATTTTGTAATTGCTAATTTTGAACAAAGTTCAATTAGAAGTAAAAATGATTCTTATACAAACCAACACATCTACATCACATCTGATGAAGAAATTAAAGAAGGAGATTGGTTATTTGCAAATCAAGGAGTTAATAAAATTAAACAAATAAGATATGAAACAGACAGCAGTAGAATTTTATGCGGAGCAAGAAGTAAAATTAACTCTTGACTTTTTAGCAAATAAAATTAATCAAGTAGAGTATGGTATCAAAAGAGTAAAGTTAATTGAACAAGCCAAAGCAATGGAGAGAAGTCAAAAAGCAGAAGAATACCTAAAAGGATTCAAAGATGGCAAAGAGTACCAAATAAAATTAGATGAATTAACCTTTAAATCAGAATAGAATGAAAACAAAAGTTAAAATTAAGATATATCATAGAATAAATAAATGTTCAACAGGTTATATTGATGGATATATCCATAAGGGTAATTTTGGAGCACATGGCTTTACAGTAGCAATAGTTGTATTAGATTCAGGTGAAATTATAGAAGTTCCTTTAAAGGGATTAACAACATTTAAATCAGAATAGAATGAAAACAGCATTAGAATGGTTATTTAGTTTAGATGAAGGACAAGCATTTTCAGCTGGAATGCTATTTGGGGTAGGATTTGGAGTAGTATTATCAGTGCTTTTTTATTTTTATAAGAAATGGAAAGATTATTATAAGCATTAACCTTTAAATCAGAAGAATGAAAACAGAACAAACACCAGAACAGTGGTTAGAAGAACAAGATAAGTATTATAACCTTTAAATTAGAATAGAATGGCAAATACATCAACATTTTATGTCAGTTCTAAAGACAATAAAATTAGAAGAACTACTGCACCAAGTAGAGAATACTTTATGAGAGATGGTAAGAAATATGGCAAAGCTAAATATCTAATTGAGGTGTTTGGTTATTGTCATGAATCTGTGGCTAAAGATGTAAGGGACATGGTTGATGCATCTGGAAAGTCACATATGTTTTTTACAATCAAAGTTCAAATGAGGTAGTAATTTTAAATCAGAATAGAATGTTTAAGATAATACCTGTTGATGTGTTTTCTACTGATGTAGTAGTATCTATTAATCAATCTGATAACCAACTATATGATTGTCTTTGTCACAGGTTCACAAGAGAACAATTTGATCTAGCATTTGATGATTGGAAGTCAGATGCTAGAACTGTGACACATAGTGATGGATTTATCATAGTAAGATTTAGAGAAAAAATTGGAAAAGATCCTGACAGTATATCATTGATAGCACATGAGTGTTATCATGCAGCATATTCAGTCTTATCCAAAATTAATGTACAACCAGGGTTTGAAACAGAAGAAGTTTATGCTTACATGATTCAGTTCCTAGTAAGAGAAATTCTTAAAATGAAATAATATGATTTTAAATTCTAAATTAAGAAAGTTTGCAGAAGAAACAACTAACATGCTTTATAATATTTACTATGAACAAATATTAAATGGTGAAATATCTCCAGATATACAAAAAGAATACTATTCTTCTATTGTTGATGATACCCTCAAATATTTTTTAAGAATTGAAGACTATGAAAAATATGAAAAATTATTGTCTTTTAAACTAAAATAAATGCAGGTAGTAACAGAGATACTTTTTACTTGGTTCAGAGTACTTGGTTGGCAGTATGTAGGAATTGTCATGATTGGATTCACAGATTTCCAAAAGAGGCGAGAACAATGAATTGGTTAAAATAATTGTTTATGAAAATTGTAAGAAAAAACACACATTGTAAAAAGTGTAACATTGAATTGTGTGAAAAGAATGAGTTTTTATCATATGGTGGTCAAGGTCAGCACAAAGGAATTAAATATAGACATACTACATGTAAGCACTGTGTAAAGAAATATAACTCATGTAGAATTAAATATGATGATCCTGTATTAAATGAGTTATGTAAAAAACAGGGAGAATATCTTTATAATAAACTTTATGCTAAAAAACATTTATCTACTATAAGACTAAATGCTAGGATTACAAAAAATAAAAGAAGGAGTGAGCTAACTGACAATATTATTATAAATGATATTATTAGTTCACCTGCTATTATCAAAAGACTTGGAAGACCTTTAACAAAAGATGAAATTACACCAACAATGATTGATGTAAAGAGAAAATCAATTTTATTAACTAGAACACTTAAAGATAAGTATTATGAGTAAAGTAAACACAAAACAGATTAAAGATGTTGCTGATAAATCAGAAGTGATTGGTAACAAAGCTTATGAAAATTTTAACAAAAATGGTAAACTTGAAGCTGGGAAGCTTGCAATTGCTGCATTTAAGAATACTCTTTATGCAAACAGTCTTTTAATTAAGACAGAGAAGATTTAATATTATGACAAAAGATGAAGTTCAATTAGAAGCACTAGCTGCAACTGATGGAAAAAGAAGATGTAGTGTAGTTTTAGGTACTGGTGTAGGAAAGACCCTGGTGGGTTTGAACCATATAGACCGGAATACTACTCCATTAATGAAAGTTCTTGTTGTTGCTCCAAAGAGATCAATTTTCCAATCATGGAAAGATGATGCTGTAAAGTTTGGAAAAGAATATTTATTAGGTAGAATGGTGTTTACTACTTATCTAAGTCTGAACAAACACAATCCTAATGACTATAATGCTGTCTATTTGGATGAAGCTCATAGTTTGTTAAATAGTCACCGAGGATTCTTACAGTTATATTCTGGTAAGATCCTTGGTCTTACTGGTACACCTCCTAAGCGTGGTTATTCAGAAAAAGGTAAATTAGTAAATGAATTCTGTCCAGTAGTATATACATTTAAAGCAGATGATGCTGTAGAAAATGGAATACTAAATGATTACCAGATTGTTGTACATGAGATTCACCTAACTAAGGAGAAAGTTTATCTAGCTAAAATGGGTAATAAGAATTTTATAACAGATGAAGAGTCTAATTATATATATTGGTCAAGAAGAATTGATGTAGGGTCAGGAAATATGCATATGCTCAGAGTTATGAGAATGAAAGCTATGATGGAGTATCCTAGTAAAGAAATATACACTAAAAAATTAATGGAAAGTATTAATAATAAGTGTATTGTATTTGCTAATACACAAGCTCAGGCAGATAAATTATGTGATTATAGTTATCATAGTGGTAATAAAGATTCTGAAGATAATCTTATATTATTTAAAGAGGGAAAGATTACTAAACTTTCAACTGTACTGCAACTTAATGAGGGTGTAAATATTCCTAACCTTAGACAAGGTATTATTATGCATGCTTATGGTAATGAAAGAAAAGCAGCACAAAGAATTGGTAGATTACTCCGGCTTAATCCTGATGAAAAAGCTATTGTACACATACTATGTTATATGAATACAATAGATGAGAAGTGGGTTAAAGAAGCTTTGGAAAATTTTGACCAGAGTAAAATAATGTGGAAAGATTTTGGGGTTAAATTGTATTGACCCCAAAATTTATTATATTAAATATATGGAAGATACACAAACACATAAATTAGTTTTGTATAATGATGATGTTAATTCATATGGATATATAATTGCTTGTCTTATAAAATTCTGCACTCATGAAAAAAATCAAGCAGAACAATGTGCAATAGTAGCACATAATAAAGGTAAATGTGTAGTAAAACATGGTAACTATTTGGAAATGCTTGAATTAAAAGATAACTTTGAATTTGTTGATATAAAAACAAAAGTAGAAGAGCATGAAAGTTATATGTATTGATGCAAGCAATAAACCAAAAAGAATTGCAGATTCTGAGTGGATACAAGAAGGTATGGTTTACACTGTAGTAGCTACTGTAAACATGGGTTTACAATCCGGAAAAATTGGTTTAAAATTAAAAGAAGTAGAACTTAGTTCACTATCTTTTCCTTATGAGTATTATGATGCCGGTAGGTTCTTACCTATAGAAGGTTTAATACTACAAGAAGAACAAGTAAGAGAAGAAGAACTTGATTTGATTTAATATGAAAATTTTAGGAATGATATTATTATCTGTATACCTTTTTGTATCACAGATTTATGTACTTTATTTTTGGTATTTATACTCAAAAACACATGATTTTATAAGTACTCTATTTATTGGACCTTTTGTAGCTGAATTTAAAGGTTTATTATTTCCCTTTTTTATGTAATATATGGAAGATTATACTAAAGAAGATGTACTACAAGCTCTCTCTAAAATTACTTTAAATGTAAGAAAGAGAGTTTTAGTAGATCAAAGAAGTTATCTTATTGGTATTTTAGCTTATAGATTTATGTTAAGTGAACATACTATTGCAAAGCTTACAGGTCTTAACAGAAATAGAGTTAATTATAATAAAAAGCTTGCATTAGATTTTTATAAAGATAAATCTTATATACAAAATGTATATGTATATGCCCAAATGTTTCCATTTGACTTTAGTGTGATTATGAGAGGAGGTTCTATAAGTGATAGATCTGTAAGAGTAGAACTAGATCTTGATAGAAAATTTTATAACAAACTAAAAGCTGCTGGAGCTATAAAAGGTCAATCAGATATAAGACTTATTATTAAGTTTTTATTAGAAAAAAGTTTAACAATATGGGAAGAATGAAAGAATTTTTCATAGATTTAATTAATGCAAATGGTTGTATACCTAAAGAAATGACAATATCAGATATTGTTAGAATGAGACAATTAGAAATATATAATTGGGAAGAATATGAGCAACAACAAGAGAAAAGTAGACTACAACAGTATGAATCAGAAAATACAAGAGAGACTCCAAAGATTGAACAAGTCTCTAAAAAGTTCTCCAAAATTTATGGAGAAACAAGAGAAGAAAAAAAGGGTGAACAATGAAGAAGGTGATTAGCATAATATTCTGGATAATACTACATGGTTTAGCTGTTTTAGGAGGTATGACTATAGTAAAATACTTACTAAATGGTACAATTTATTAAATATCTAGTGGTATGGATAAGCCAAAACTTGTCCATACCATTTTGGATGGTAGGTCATGTACATTTAACTATAAATATATATGAAGATGTATATGAGATATTAGCATCATTTGGTATGAATATATTAGTTGCTGTAGGATTTTGGATTAGTTATAAAAAAGATAAACAGAGAGATAAAAACCTTTAAATTAGAATAAGATGTTATTAATAACTAATAAGTAATATAAAATGAAAGCAATACTTAAATTCAACCTACCAGATGACCAGCATGAGTTTGAACTTGCAACTCAAGGAGGTGCAATGTATTCAGCTCTTTGGGATATTTCTCAAGAGCTCAGAACAATGACAAAGTATGAGGAACTTAGTGAGGCTGAATGGAATATTGCTGAGAGAATCAGAGAGAAGTTTTATGAGATACTGAGTGAGAACAATATTAAACTTGATAAATAATAACAATATAAACGGATTTAAATAGATTAATTATGGCAGATTTTACAATGTGTGATGGTACAGATTGCCATCTAAAAGAGAAATGTAAGAGATACACCTCCAAACCTAATGAATTTAGGCAAGCATATTTTTTGACTACTCCAATCAAAGATGGTAAATGTGAGATGTATTGGGGTGAGAAAGCTGAATCTACATTTCAGCAATTAAAAGATATTGTAAATGGTAAGGAATGTCACTAATTTAACAAATATTTGTGACAAAATATTTAGTTTTTTATAACTCAATATACCATTTTTTGGTATAAAATGCTTTACAAAACTAAAAAGTAAAAAGTATTTAAGGTTATAAGCTTAATTTGTAAATAGTATTTAAGGTTATAGACTGATAAATGTCCAGTTTTTTGCTTAATAAACTTGACAAAATAATATGCAATAACTTATAATTTAAGCACAACAGTATAATATAATATTCAAATATTTTATAGAATGACAGAAGTAAAGAAAAAATGTTACTCATGTCATGTAGACAAACCTGTAGCAGAGATGCAACAGATAGGAGTATGGGTATGTAATGAGTGTTTAGAAAAATCTAAACCAAAAAGTAAGAATAAATAACTAAAAACAAAAAAATGAAAAAACTATTTTTAACATTAGGACTAGGATTAAGTTTATCAGCTTATTCACAAATTGTAGTAAAAGAAACAGCTAAAGACAGTATAGTATGGTATAGTAAACTTACAGGTTTACCTAAGCTAGTGCATTTCTATGGATCAGAAATTGATGATTACACTTTGTATTACAAAAATCTTTCTTATCAATATATAACTGATATTAGATATATAGGATTAGGCAAAAAAGAAGGAGCATTAGAATTTTTTAACATACTGTATCAAGCTTTAGAAACAAACAAAGAAATAAACTTTGAGTTAGATGGTAAAGTATGGTATTTAAGATGTAGTTATAACATGGCAAACTTATCTACTTCAGGAGCTAATTTCTTCTTGACTAAAAAGAATTTAGAAAATATATTAGAGGCTTTAAAATAATGAAGACAGCAGTAGAATGGTTAATTGATATGCTTGTGATTGAAAATGAAATCACATTGAAAGGAGAAAATTATAAGTTATTTGAACAAGCCAAGCAAATGGAAAAGGAGCAAATGAATGAATTATTTAAAGCAGGAGTAAATTATGGTTCAGGCAGTGTAATGGCAACTGAATTGGGTGAAGATACCACAGAGCCAAACTTTGAACAATACTACAA
>Ga0102860_1000108_pt1 | contig 22851 bp, 31 predicted proteins | sample Colrivmeta1449A3_FD_84496 | JGI IMG/M metagenome (GOLD analysis project Ga0102860, IMG submission 84496) | Estuarine microbial communities from the Columbia River estuary - metaG 1449A-3 | ecosystem: Environmental > Aquatic > Marine > Intertidal zone > Estuary | place: USA: Columbia River...
TCCCGCTCCTGGCCCTGCGCCAGGGATGGGCTCTGTGCCAGGAATGGCCGACGCTTCTGGTTCTGGAATTCGCCTTGGAGCTACGCCGGCGGGTGCAAGTGGACCGGATTTGTATGCCATGCAGGGGACTCCAATGACGGGCGTTCGCGGCATGGATGGAGCCACTGGTGCTGGGCTTCGTGGAAGCGCCGCCGTCACCAGTGCGGACCTTGCGAGGGGAATTGGTGGAACAGCCTCGGACACCAACTACAGTCTTACCGCTGCTAAACCTTCCATTCCCCAGCCTGCCAGCTTTGTCGACAAGATGGTCTCAGGGGCCAAGGGCCTGTACGACGAATATCTGTCGCCCAGCCGTCCCGGTGTTGGCGCTGATGCAGGTTTCCTGACAAAGTACGGTCCTTTGGCCTTGGCCGGCACTGCCGCAATTGCCGCAACAGGCGGCACGAAAGAAGAACCTGCTGAAAAGAACCCAGCGTTTGACCGCAACTACACTGGCATGGACTACATGCGGGATAACCCTGACATGTTTAGAGGTGGTCTCAGCACTTACAACAGGCCAACAACGCCTGACAGCCCGGTCGTTCCAACGCCCTCCTACAGCACAATCCCTGTTGGGCAGCCGGGCATGGTGACACCTGGTGGCGTGACCCGAAGCCCTGGCGGCGTGGCGCAGCCATACAACGTGTCGGGCCTCTATGGCGTGCCTTTGATCTACGGCCCCGATGGCCAGCTTCGTCGCATGGCCAAAGGCGGAGACGCCAAGATGACGCAGTTCCCGCGCAAGAACGGCCCAATCAACGGCCCTGGCACCGGGACTTCCGATGACATTCCGGCAATGCTGTCTGACGGCGAGTTTGTGTTCACGGCCAAGGCTGTGCGCAACGCCGGAGGCGGCAGTCGCCGCAAGGGTGCGGCTCGCATGTACAAGTTAATGAAGAAGCTCGAAGGCGGAGCCGTCAAGGGGAAATAAATGGCAACCGAAACCACCCAACAGATAGTCCGGGAAGCCCCGGAGATTGAAGCGTACAAGCTCAAGCTGCTGCAAGAAGCCCAGAAACTGGCCTTCAACCAGGCACCTGGGGCCCAGACGCTTGCAGAGCAGCTTCCCAACTACCAGGTAGCGGGCTTCTCCCCTGCCCAAACAGCGGCGATGAAAGCTGCTGAAACGCAGGGTATTGGGGCGTTTACGCCCTACATGACCGCTGCCAACACGGCCCTGTCAGATGCTTACAAGACCACCGGTGAAGCCGCTGACGTCCTGCGTGGAGCAGATACCCGTGCGCAGTTCACCGACGCTCAAAAGGCCATGGGCCAAGCAGGTGGGGCCACGGCCAACATCACCTCTGGGATTGGCCAGATTGACAAAGGCATTGGGTTCTTGGATGAGGCTGCGCAGCGCGCGCGGGCATCCGACACTACCAGTCAATTTGGTGCGGCGCGTTCAGACTTGGCCAGTGGTGTCGGAGCGTTGTCCTCGGCCCAGAACATGGCGGCCATGTCCAGCCAAGCGGACCTCAAGCCCGCAACGTCAGCCATCGCTCAAGGTATTGGCGGCTTGACCCAAGCGCAGCAGATGGCAGTGGGCTCGGGCGCTGCCGACTTTGGTGGCTCTCAGAACTTAATCAGTCAGGGCCTTGCCCAAGGCCAACAAGCTGTTGGCATGGCGTCCCAGGCTGCACGTCAGCCAGGGTTTGGCCAGGCTCAAGGCGCGCTTCAGGCGGGCATTGGGACGATCGCAGGCGCAGCCGGGGGCTACGACCCAAGCTCGGTTCAGGGTTTCATGGACCCCTACAAGCAGCAAGTCATCGATGAAACGATGAAGCAGATGAACCGTCAGGGCATGATTGCCGGGCAAGGCCTGGCAGCTCAAGCGGTGAAGTCTGGTGCGTTTGGCGGGGAGCGTGAAGGCGTTCAGCGCGCTGAGATGCAGCGCAATTTGATGGATCAAAAGGCTTCCACGGTTGCCAACCTTTTGTCACAAGGCTACAGCCAGGCTCAGGCTCAGTCCCAAGCGGCCTTTGAACAACAACAAGGCCGTCAACTGCAGGCTGGCCAAGGCATTGGCCAGTTGGGCGCGCAGCAGGCTCAGGTGGCCTCGCAGCAAGGTGGGTTGCAGCAACAAGCCGCGCAGTTGGCAGCGCAGCAAGCAGGTTTGGGTGTGCAAGCAGGTACGCAAGTTGGCCAGCAGGCCGCGCAACAGGCTCAGTTGGGCCAAGCGGCGGCGGGTCTTTACGGCAATTTGGCTCAAAACCAGGTGGCCGCCGGCCAGGGGCTTGGACAGCTCGGCGTGCAGCAGGCCCAATTGGGTCAGGGTGCTGCAAACATCTACAGCCAGGCCGCTCAACAGTACGGCAATTTGGCGTCTCAAGGCGGTGCGTTGGCGGGCCAAGAGGCTTCAATCAACCAAAACATCTCCAACCTGATGACGCAGCAGGGCGCAGCGCGCAACCAGGCAGCTCAGACAGCGGCGGGCATCTACGGCCAGCAGGCACAGCAGTATCAGGGTCTGGGCCAGGGTATCGGGCAGTTGGCGGGCCAACAGTTCTCTCAGGGCCAGGCCACCGCACAGGGTCTGGGTCAGTTGGGCGGCCAGTTGGGTCAACTTGGCGTGCAGCAAGGCGCATTGGGCCAGACGGCTCAGGCATTGCAGCAGAGCGACATCAACTTCCTGTACAACACTGGTCAGGCGGGTCAGGCGTTCAAGCAACAGGAGTTGGATGCAACGCGCGCCAACGAGTTGCAAAAGGTCTACGCACCGTATCAACAGGCAGGTTTCTTGTCGGACATTTACAAAGGCGCACCGTCTTCGCAGATGTCCACTCAAGTTGCAAGTCAGCCGTCAGCAAGCCCATTCCAATCCGCTGTGGGCATTGGTTTGGGCGCGGTTTCAACTGCTGCTGGCGCGAAAAAAGCTGGTCTTTTCTAAGAGGTCAATATGAACAAAAAGATGATGCGAGAAGACGACGACATCGAAAACATGGGGATCATGCAAGGATTCATGGACGCCATGGACGATGAAGGCGACGACGAAGGTGAGGGCGAAGACCCGGAAATGATGATGGAGCGTCGCCCTGATTCTCCTGAAATCTTGATGAACAACTTGCGTGGCGACATGCGCTCTATTGACGCTCGTCGTGACGAACTGGCCGACCTCGTGGGTTACCAAGCCGCCACTGAGACGCCTGAGCAGGTGCTGGCGATGCTGCAGCCTATCCTTGCGCAGCAAGGCGGTGGCGGTATCGGCGCGCTTCCCCAATCACAAGACATGGCCCAAGGGCCACAGCCCCCGATGATGGGTGGCGCTCCTGGTGCACCGCCTCCTGGCATGCCCCCGATGCCTCCTGACGCGGGCATGGCTCCTCCTCCCCCTGATCAAGGCGGCATTGCCGGCTTGATGGCTGGCATGGGCGGTGGCGCTCCTCCGGGCCCGCCCGGCGCTCCACCAATGCCTCCTGGCGACATGCCTCCTATGGCCATGGCGCGCGGCGGATACGTCCAAAATTTTCAAGTGGGTTCTGACGAAGAAGGTGTGTACCCTGTGGGACAAAATCCTTCTGAAGACCTGATGATGTTTCCCCCTGACGTGGTGGCAGCGGCCAAGAAGGCGTCAATGGAGCTGTTCAAGCAGCAACCTGTTGCAACGCCTACCCTGTCAGGTGCCATGGCGGCGCGGTTGCCTGAGTACAACAAGCTCTTGGGGTCAGACAGAGGTGCGTCGGAAGCACAAATGTTGTTTGATCTCGGACAACGGGCCTTTGGCTTTGCCGGGAACGTAGACGACTCAGGTCGTCCCTTACGCGGCAGTTTTATGTCGCGCCTTGCAGGGGCAACTCGGACACTGCCCGCTGCTATGGGCAAGCGGCTTGACGAAATTGCCAAGATTGACCGACAAATTAAGACATTGGCGCTGCAGCAAGGCGAGAAGGACATCGATCAGGTTACCGCTCAAAACGCCGAGTATCAAAAACGCAAACAAGCGCTGCTTGGCCAGGTGCTCACCGCGCAGTCTCGGATTGATGCCAAGAACGCTGGCCCTAAAAGGGGCCCTCTTGGAACGGGCAATAAAGGCGACATTCTGAATACCATTATTCAATTTGCTCCGCTGTATGCGGCAGGTGCGTTGGACCCTGAAGCGCGCAACACGTTCATGATGGCTGTCAAGGACTACACGCAAAAAACTGAAATTGAATCTACTGACCCACTCACAGGTCTCAAGTCAATTCGCGTTCAACGAAACGAACTGCCTGACTTTGTGGTACAGGCCCTGGGCGATAAGGCACCTGCCCCCAGCACGACTACCTCCGCCTCGGGGGCCGTGTCTCCGGCTGCCTTAAGAACGAGCCCTATCGGCTTGACATCATCTGGTGCAAACCCGGAAATTTTCCAAATCGCCAGCACTGCACCCAAATCAAGTTTCTTTGACTTGGCGGCTACAGGCACGGGCTTTGTGCCTGTGCTGGTGGCAGGCGTTGCACGCAACGTGCCGTTGGACGCAGCAGGCAAGATAGGACCTGAGTTTCAACAGAGCACTGCAATGCTACAAAGCATGACCAACCGGGTTGTCAACGTGCTGCAAGAAAACCCTCGTTTTGCCGTTGCCGAGCAACAACAGATTTTAAAAGAGCTTAAAACAGCTCCCCGCTTGTTTTCTAACAAGAATGGCTACATCAACCAAATTATTGCTTTAGACAACGTGGTTGAGGGTCTTCAGAAGAGACAGGAATCAATCAGGGACGAACCAAAGACCGGTGTTACAGCCCGTCAAGAGGCTATCAAGAAGCTCGAAGATATTGCATCTATTCGCGAGCTTTTTGGCATTCAACAACGCACCATTACTGATCCGGCCGTGTGGAAGAACTTGCCTCCAGGGGAGTACATCGTGATCGACCCGCAAACAGGGTTCAAAGTAGTGCAACCTAAATACTCAGGTCCTGCGAGGTAATCAGATGGCAAAACCACAAACCATTGACGATCTGTTTCCTACCGGAGTTGTGCCCGAAGCTGGTCCTACGGCTCGGGAAATCGCAGACGCAAGTAAGCCTGCTTTTTATCCAAAAGCAGCCAGCAAAGCGCCAGTACCTGAGTCAACGATTGACACGATGTTTCCCACTGGGGGGCCTCCCGAGCCTTCTGCCGGTGACATTGCCGGAACGATTGCCAGGGGTGCTGTAAAGGGCGCGCTCCGTGATACACCTCTCGTGGGCGGTGCGATGGCGGGCTTCCGAGTGGGTATGCCCATGGCCGCTGCAGCAGCGCCTTTTATTGGGCCTGCTGCTGGAGCTATTCCACTTGCCACCACAGTGCTGGGCGGTTACCTCGGATACGAGGCAGGCCAGTCCGCTTCAGGGATAGTCCATGGAGAAGAAGACCCCCGCTTGAAGCCGTACTTTGAAGGCGGCACCACCTTCGGCTCGAGCATCGGCACTGCACCTGCTACCTTCTTCTTGCCCGCTTTCGGCCCCACTGCCGGCCGTGTGGCCACCTTCTTGTCTGGTATGGGAGAGGCCGCTCGTCGCAGTCCCAAGGTGTTCATGGGCAGCGAGACGGTCACCGCCGGATCAATGGGCGTGGCTGGAGGCACTGCCGAGGCCTACCGCCCGGGCCAGGAAGGTGTTCGCCTTGCCGCTGAGGTGACAGCCGGTGTGGCTCCTGTGGGCAAGCTGCTTGCGTTGGGAGTCGACGCCAGCAAAACAGCCTTGAGCGCCATCAAATCAGGTTTCCAGGGGCGTAGCGCGTCTCTGGAAAAGAAAGCCGCCAACCTTTTGGCGGACGCCTTGGAAAAAAGTGGCGAGGACCCCGAAGCACTGCTCAAGGCCCTGCGCCAACAAATGCCAAAGGGTGTACCCACGCCCACTTCTGGGCAGAAAACTGGCAGCAAAGCCCTCATGGACTTGGAGTCGTCGCTGGGCAATCACCGTGCCCAGTTTGGCGGCGAGACGAAAGCACAGGGAGAGCTGGCCTTGCTGGCCTATCAAGAGCTTGTCGAAGCGCTGGGCAAAACAGGTCCTGAGGGCTTGATTGCAGCAAGCAAGTTGCGCTACGACCGGTTTGTCAACGGCCTTGAAACACGCCTGTCCCTGGCGGATGCCAACGCTGCGCGCAAGATCGCCAAAATCAGCAAAGACACGCCAGAAGCTCGCCAGCAGATCGGAAGGATTGTCAAAGATGAGGTCGAGCAGGCCCTGATACAGGCCCGAGGCGTTGAATCTGAGCTTTGGACCAAGACCATAGAGGACATGACCAGGCCTGTTAAGTCTACCGTTATGTCAAAGGTTCAATCGGGCTGGGATCGCTTCAGAGATCGCCCGATTTACACGGCGTTTAACGAACAAGTAATTCGCGCGCCACAGCTTAAACCTTCTGCAACAGCAGATTCTTTCCTTGCAAGGGCCTCGGAAATGGGCCCTGCATTGTTCAGCGACATCCCTCCACAGGTCCGCAAGATCATGGATTCGTTTGGCGTGACTGAAGATGCAGTAAAACAGTTTCGGCAAGGCAAAGTGACCGACTTGTATTTAGAAAAAGGAAAAGTTCCTGAGAGCTTCATGCCGACAATCAAAGAGCAGCCTGTTCAGGACCTAGTGAACTACCGCTCCAGACTTCTTGAGATGTCGCGGGAAGCCGCAGGAAGAGGCGACAGGGCCAACGCAAGTTTTTACAGCGGCCTAGCCGACGGCATGATGCGGGACTTGGACACGCTCAAGGACCCGGCGTTCGACCAGGCACGTGAGTTTTCTCGTGCGCTGAATGACACCTTCACTCGGACCTATGCCGGCAATCTGACTGCCGTAACCGGAAAAGGCAAAGACCGCGTCCCTGCGGAGACACTGGTTCAAAACGCTTTTGGCGGCAGTGCCGACCAGACGGCTATGCGCATGAAGGAGATTGAGGACTCTGTTACGTTCTTGCGCACGCGATATAAAGATGCTGTTGCTAAATTTGGAAAAGATAGTCCGATAGCACTTGAACTAAAACCCTTTGCCGTTGCCGCAACAGAGAACGTCGGTTCTGTTCGACAGGCACACAACAGTGTTTTGCGTTTGGCCGCTGCGGAGGCCGTAAGGGTTGTTCCAGGGAAAGAGCCTGGGACTTTTGTGCAAGAACTGAACCTGGATAAGCTCACCAAGTTTGCGCAAAAAAATGCGGCGCTGTTGGAAAAAATGGGCATCATGGGTGACTTGCGGGACGCGGCCCACGCTTCAAATCTCTTGACACAGGTGACCAAGGAAACCAGTCTGCTGTCCAAGACTGCGGACAAACAGCTTGCCTTTGCCAAGTTGCTGACTGCTGAGAGCCCCATCAAGGTCATCTCGGACAGCCTGGGCGGACGGTTTCCCGTTAGGGACATCCGGGCCCTTGCGGACTTGGCCAGAAAAAGCGGCCCAGATGCGGTGGAAGGACTTAAGTCATCCCTGTACGACTATGCCTACACGAAAGCCGGCGGCAACGGCTCTGGGCCCGACGCAAAGTTCAGTATTGACGCCTACACGGCAGCGTTGTTTGACCCCATTGCACGCAACCAGCCGTCTATTGCCAACATCATGCGTGCCAACGGCATGCTGACGCTGCAAGAGTTATCAAACTTTAAGAAGCTCCTTGTCCCCATGGCACGTATTGAAACGGCCATGAAAAACAACATCCCAATGGAGGACGTGATTCAAGGCGCTGACGCCGTCACTGATTTGGGCCTGCGCATCATCGGTGCGCAGATCGGTACGGCCGCTGCACCGGGCGGCCCAGGCAGCTTGATTGCAGCTTCTGCGGGCTCCAAAGCTGTGCGTCAAATCTTTGATGCCCTGCCCAATGCCAACGTGCGCATGATCTTGGAAAACGCCGTCAAAGACCCCGAAGCAATGGCACTGCTCCTGGCCAAAGGTCGCACTGAGAAAGAGAAAAGAGACATTGCCAACGGCGTAATCAATTACCTGGGGACCTTTGGCGTCTCGGTAGGCAAAAGTGCCGTCACACCGGCCTTGAATTACATAGACGCACCGCAGGAAAGACCTGCCCAAACATCGCCGCTTACCCCACAAGGCCAAGCAGCGCGTCAACTGCGTCAGATGCCAAAAGCACCGAGCACGCGTGGTATGCCAGGGCTCATGGACACCGCTCCAAAGCCTCCTGGCCAAAGCAGTGGTGCTCCAACCAACGCCAACGCGCGGGCCCAGTATCAGTCGCTGTTCCCGTTTGACACCGTCAGTCCGATGGTGGGCGCACAGCCTCCGCAGCAGTGAGCCTCTCCATCCACTGAGCCTTGAATTCTGAGAATTCTCGGCCAGCGGTGGTGAACTCCTGCGTCGTTCCGTCCTGCACTGCAATCAACACAGCGGCATAGTCGATTGACGTGCCATGCAGCCAGTCGTGCGCCACGGCATAGGCTGCCAACTGGTGGAAGTAATCGGTGATGTACTCGTGCCGTTTGGGCTTGACTGACTGCTTGAAGTCGATGATGGCCAGCTTGCCACGGTACGTGGCCACCAGGTCAGTGGTGCCGGCGTAGCGGTCCTGGTAGTGCAGCCCCACCTCAGAACCGTGGATCGCGGAGATCGCACCGAAGTACCGGCGGGCCAGGCGAAAGGCCATCTCGTAGCCCGTCATGGCCATCCAGTCAGGGGTCACGGACCACGGCTCGCCATTTAAGATGTGTTCCAGCGCCAAGTGCATGTGCGTGCCCACGTATGCCGCCTGCTCCTTTTGGCGATCGGCCTCGGCTTGGCCAATCCTGTCGGCCCACTCCTTAAGCGCGGCCTTGTCTTTGGTGCGGTCCAGCACCGTTGTCACCGACGGGACATGTACGCCATTGGGCAATGAATAAACACGTCCTGACAACGTGTCTATTCTCATGAGTTTTTTGTACACGAAGGTCTCTGCCCAAGGAATCAGATGAGCCATGCTTTGATCTCCTCTCCCAGTACCTGGGTTGCAATGTCAATCTTTGCACGCAGCGCCTTGACGATCTTTTCGTCCACGGTGCCCACGGCCATCAGGTCAATGTACGTCACGTTCTTGGTCTGGCCAATACGGTGTGCGCGGTCCTCGGACTGCAAGCGCTTTTCCAGGTCAAAGCTGTTGCTGTAGTAGACCATCGTGCTGGCGGCCGTCAGCGTCAAGCCGTAGCCGCCGGTGCTGGGGTTGCCAACAAAAAAGCGCATCTCGCTGTCCGGCTTTTGAAATTCCTCCAAGACACGCTTGCGTTCGTCCATGTCCGTGTCGCCGTAGTACATGCCCACGGCGTTCATGCCGTACTCTTTTGAAAGCGCGAGCTTGATGGCTTCAATGTCGTGTCGGTAATTGGCCCAGATGATGAGCTTGCCATCCGTCTCTTCAACAACTGACAGCAACTCATCCATGCGTTTGTTGGGCAGGTCAATGACAGTGCCATCATCCAGCTTGACGTGGCCGCAGACGATCTGGTGCAAGCGCATGAGTTGAGTGAGCGCATTGACAGTGCTCACCAGGCCACTACCAATCTGGGCCATGGCAAAGGCCTTCATCTCGTTGTAGTACTTGAGCTGCTCAGGCGTCAGGTCCACTTCACGCTTGACGTAGAGCTTGTCAGGCAGGTCCAGGCAATCCTCTTTTTTCACGCGGAATGCAAAGCGGTCGAGCTTTGCTTTCAGCTCATCCAAGCGGCGATAGCCGACGATCTGCTTGAAGCTGTGCGTGTTGAGCTGGCGCTCCACCGTCACAGCGTAGCGAGCCTGGAACACGTAATAGCTGCTCACGTCCAGGCAGCCATCCGACAGGAATGCACACTGCTGGTACAGGTCCAGTGGGCTCTTGGTGACGGGTGAGCCCGTTGCGATGCGCCTGAACCGCGCGCCACGGCCCACCTTCTCAGTGTTCTTGCTGCGCGCCGAGCCCGGGGTCTTGATGGTGGTGCTCTCGTCGATCGCCATCATGGCGTTGTGCACCAGCAAAAAGCGCTTGGCATACGCGGTCCCCTTGACGGTGCTGAAAGCCTCGACGTTCATCACCAGGATTTTGAGGTCCTCAGTGACTGTGAACAACTCGTCCATCGCCTGCTGCTCGGCCTTCCTGGGGGAAGGTGACCAAATGGCCATGCGGTAAACAACATGCTCGGGTATATGCTTAGGGATTTCGGTGTCGTACCAGTTGCGATAGACACCTTTTGGCGCTACGATCAAAAACCCGTTGATCTTGCCCTTGTCGTAGAGCATGGCCACGTTGTTGATCAGCATGAAGCTCTTGCCTGTGCCCATATCGGCAAAAAGCGCTGCTACTGGGAAGTCCCAGAAGCGCTGAAGGTAAGCCTGCTGATGTACAAAAGGCTTGTTCTTGAAGGGGTAGGTCGATAAAAACTGGTTCATGTGTTCTCGCTTTCTGGCAGGGGGTTGCAAGACCCTGAAAAGATAGTGTACACTGGTCCCTCGAATTCAGAAAGGAGAAATTCAAGTGCCAAAGGTATACGTCGTCTCTGAGACTGCGCAACACAACATAGCAAGCGCTCTGGACTACGGCCAGATCGAAACCATTCTGCCGCCTAACGCGCAGATTGCTTTCTCAGTTGTACCGACAGTTCGTCGCATCCAGCGTAAGTTGGAGAAATTTTCCGATGAGGACTTCTTGCTCCTCATTGGAGACCCCTCTGCTATAGGCATTGCCTGTGCAGTAGCTGCCAGCAAAAATCATGGCCGCTTTAAGTGCCTCAAGTGGGACAAGCGTGAAAGACGCTATATTCCATTGGAGGTTGATTTGTTCAAGAAAGGAGAATTAGATGAGTCTTACGAATATATTTGAAGATGACGCAGGTGCGTTGAAGGTATCTGACGACCAGGTATCTGGTATTGCTGGGCTTGCCAAGCGTGCCAAGATGCTGGAGAAAGAGATTGCTGAGATGGAGGAAGTTCTCAGCGAGCGCAACGAGCAGTACCGCAAGCTCACCGAGCAGACTATCCCCGAGGCCATGGCCGAGACAGGGATGAAGAAGTTTGTCATGGAAGATGGCAGCAGCATTGACATCAAGCCGTTCTACGGAGCGAGCATTCCAAAGGCACGTCAGGCCGAAGCGTACCAGTGGCTGCGCGATAACGGCTTTGATGACATCATCAAAAACACTATCAGCGTCCGTTTCGGGCGCGGTGAAGACGAGCTTTCAGTTCGTCTACTAAATCTCCTGGGCACGCAAGGCTACCCTGCCGAGCAGGCGCAGAAGATAGAACCCCAGACTCTCAAGGCCTGGGTGAAGGAACGTGTCGAAAAGGGTCAAACCGTCGACACAGAGCTTTTTGGCGTATTCATCGGCCAAAAAGCAGTTATCAAATCAAACTAAACAAGGAACGTGAATCATGGCTAAAAACGAAGTAGCAGCACAAGCCGCCAACACTGCATTGGCAATCATGAGCGACCTGGAACAGGACGCTGGAGCCGGCTTTGACGGCATGACGCAGGAAGACTATGCATTGCCTTTTCTGCGCTTGCTGACAAACACCAGCCCTGAAGTGGGTGAAGTAGATGGTGCCCTCCCAGGCATGATCTTCAACTCCGTTACGGGTGAGCTGTATGACGGCAAGAAAGGTATCGCCGTTGTACCTTGCGCATACGTGCGTCAGTACATCGAGTGGACTCCACGCGGTCAAGGCAGCGGTGCACCTGTGCACATCTACCCTGCAACCAGCGACATCCTGTCAAAGACTCACAAAGAGCCCGGCGACAACAAGGATTACCTGGACAATGGCAACTACATTGAGAACACCGCAAACTACTACGTGATGGTGGTGAGCGAGTCTGGCATTCCTGAGCCCGCATTGATCACCATGAAGTCCACGCAGCTCAAGAAGAGCCGCAAGTGGAATTCCATGATGCAGTCGGTCAAGATGCCTGGCAAGAACGGTTTGTTCACGCCTCCGATGTACAGCCAGTTGTACAAGCTCTCCACTGTTGCCGAGTCCAACGACAAAGGCAAGTGGTTTGGTTGGGAAGTCGAGCGTACCGGAGCGGTTGAGTCTGTCGATGTGTACAACGCCGCTAAAACATTTGCGCAGTCGGTCGGCGCAGGTGACGTGAAGGTGAAGCATGAAAGTGAAACTGGAGCAGCCGGTAACGGTCCAGCGCCATTCTGATTTTCGGGGCCGAAAGTGCTTGGGAGACTGATAGTTGAGTCGTTTCATGTAGCTCATGAGAGGCAATACACGGGTACCCCTTCCTGCGTGAGTAGGCCCCACCTCACTAGAAAGAAGAAATGACCGACATCACCAGGTTCAAAGCGATCTTTTCCGGCCTGGATATCGCCTATGGAACATACAAAATTGAGTCATCCCGAGGAGACGGGAAACAAGCCGGCAAGGCCGTCGTGGTGCGCAAGCCGCCGATTGACGACCTGTGGACCAAGCACCTTGAAGGTGTTGAACCGAGTCTGGGAATTATCCCGATCCGGGCAGATAACTCCTGCATCTGGGGCTGTATTGACATTGACCAGTATCCACTGGATCACCTAGGCCTCATAAAAAAGGTCCGAAGCCTGGAGCTTCCGATGGTTGTGTGCCGCAGCAAGTCCGGCGGCGCGCACGTTTTCCTGTTTGTCAAAGAACCCATTCCCGCTGCTGAGATGCAGCGGTTTCTCAAGGCCTGTGCTGCCCTCTTGGGTGAAGCTGGCCGCGAGATTTTTCCCAAACAAGCCGAAATCCTGGTTGACCGTGGCGACACCGGCAACTTCCTGAACCTGCCGTACTTTGGTGGGGACCAGACCATGCGCTATGCTATCAAGGATGATGGCTCGGCCGCAACGCTGGAAGAGTTCTACGAGCTGTACGAGCAGTGGGTGCAGCCCACAGACCTCAAGTACCCAGAAGAGCCAAAGGCCCCAGATCATCCGATCAAGGACGGGCCCCCATGCCTGCAGGCCCTGTGCACACAGGGCGTGCCCGAAGGCACACGCAACAACGCGCTTTTTAACATCGGCATCTACCTCAAGAAGGTCATCCCCATACACTGGGACGATGCCCTGGTCGAGCACAACCTGAAGTATGTGTCCCCGCCCCTGCCCAACAACGAGGTTCAAGTCCTGGTCAAGCAGTTGCACAAAAAAGAATATCGGTACAAGTGCAAAGACTCCCCGCTCAACAGCTTTTGCAACAGCGGGCTTTGCAGGACACGCAAACACGGGATCGGGGCCAACGGGCCAGATGCGCCCCAGGTGTCCTCCCTCTCCAAGTACAACTCCGAGCCTCCGCTGTGGTTCCTTGACATCAACGGCAAACGCATTGAGCTGGATACGGAGAGCTTGTTTGCTCAAGCCGCATTCCAAAAGGCCTGCGTCGAAAAGCTCAACCTGCTGCCGCCCACGCTGCGCAAACAAGATTGGGAGCTGCTGCTCAATGCACTGCTCAAAGAAATGGTGGAGACTGAGCAAATTACCGAGGCCAGCGAGGACACCAGTATCACCGGCCGCTTCAACGACATGCTTGAAGAGTTCTGCACACACCTGCAGCAGGCAATGGACCGCGACGAAATCCTCATGGGCCGCCCATGGACAGATGAGGATGAGGCCAAGACTTACTTCCGCATGAAGGACCTTGAAGCGCACCTGGTGCGCAACAACTTCAAGGTTATGACGCATCCAAAGATGGCGCAGCGCCTGCGTGACCTGGGCGGTGAGCCTATTAGCCTCTTTCTCAAGAACCGCGCTGCGCGGTGCTGGAAGATTCCGCGCTTTAGTCGCCAAGACGCACCGTTCGAGACCCCTGAACAACGCACCAACAGGAGCCCATTCTGATGTTAAAAATTGATGGACATGACAACGCGATCATCGGCCCGGCCATGATCTGGAGGGACAAGTCATTGACCAATGTGCTTGTCTACGACGCGGAGGTTATCCGGGAAAACCTTATGGAAGAGGGCATGGACGCGGAGGATGCCCGCGAATACATTGAATTCAACATTGAAGGTGCCTATGTCGGTGAGCACACCCCTGTGCTGGTGTGGACACAAGACATATGGGATGAGGAGGATGACGAATGAGCACCACCAAAGTGTTTGGGCCCCCCGGGTCCGGCAAGACCACCTACCTTTTAAGCATTGTCGAGACCGAGCTGGCAGGCGATGTGCACCCAATGAAAATCGGGTACTTTGCTTTCACCAAGAAGGCGGCCACCGAAGCGCGCGACAGGGCTATTCTGAAGTTCCCGCATCTGAACCCCGACACGGACTTCCCGTTCTTTCGCACGCTGCACAGCCTGGCATACCGGTGCCTTGGCATCAGCACCAAGGACATGATGTCGCCGGAGCACTACAAAGAGTTTGCCCTGGAGGCCGGCATCGAGCTGGCCATTGAAAGCGGCGACGAAGAGTTTGCCGTCAAGGCCGACAACCCGATCCTGAACGAGATCAACATCGCCCGCATTCGGGGCATGGACCTGCGCACCCACTACAACCTGTCCAAGATGGAGATTGAGTGGTTTCACTTTGAGTACGTTGAGCGCGCCTACCGTCACTATAAGACATCCCACAGTTTGTTGGACTTCACCGACCTGCTGGAGCATGTGTTGCTGGAGCCAGAGCGCTTGCCAAAGCTCGAGACATTGATCATCGACGAAGCACAGGATTTGTCACGCTTGCAATGGAGGCTGGTCGAGCAACTTTCGTTGCGCGCCCAGCGCTGCTTTTTGGCAGGCGACGATGACCAGGCCGTCTACACTTGGGCCGGAGCCGACGTCGCAAGTTTCCTGGGGTTTTCGGGTGATGTCAAAATCCTTGATCAGTCCTACCGCGTCCCCTCGAAAATCCACGCCTTAGCCAACCGCGTGGTGACACGCATCAAGCAGCGCCAGCCCAAGGTCTGGAAGGCCCGCGAAGAAGAGGGCAGCATCAGCTACTACAACGACTTCCAACAGGTCGACATCACGCACGGCAACTGGTTGATTTTGGCCAGCGCCAATTACATGCTGACCGACATGCATGATTGGATCAAAAGCCAGGGCCTGCTGTTTGAGCGCCACGGACAACGCAGTGTGAGCGAAAGCATCCTCATTGCAGTGCTGGGCTGGGAGAAGCTGCGCAAGGGCGGTGAGGTGCCCTTCCATGTGCTTAAAGTAATCTACAAGTACTTGGACAGTGCCTTCATCAAGCACGGCCACAAGATGCTGCGCACGGCCGACCAGGCTGACATGTTCACGCTCGACACCCTGAAAGAAAAACACGGACTTCTTTCAGATGAAATCTGGCACAAGGCACTGACCAAGATCAGCGAGGACCGCCGGGACTACCTGGTCTCGCTCTTGCGCCGCAATACACGGCTCACGGGCCACGTGCCCATCAAGCTGTCCACGATCCACGGGGCCAAGGGCGGCGAAGCAGACAACGTGCTGCTGCTGTCAGACCTGTCCACGCGGTTTGCCAAGGACTACGACAAGAACTCGGACGACATCAATCGTCTGCTGTATGTGGGCATCACCCGCGCCAAGCAAACACTGCACATCGTGCTGCCAAAGAACGAACAGAAAGGCTTCAGACTATGAAGCGAGAAAATAAAACAATGCCCATGTTCCCTCGGATTTCCGAGTGGCTGCCGCCATCCTCTTTCCCCAACCTCAGTGAAGCCAAGGAGATTGCAATTGACCTCGAAACCTCTGATCCCAATATGGAAAGCCTGGGCCCGGGCTGGCCTCGGAATGACGGTTACATTGTTGGTTATGCCATTGCTGTCGATGGCTGGGCTGGCTATTTCCCTGTTGCTCATGCTGGTGGCGGCAATTTGGACAAGCGTATCGTGGAGCGCTGGATGCGTGATGTCCTGGCTACGCCCGCAGACAAAATCATGCACAACGCCGCCTACGACCTCGGATGGCTCAGAGCCACCGGCTTCACAGTAAACGGCACGATCTTTGATACCATGCTGGCAGCGCCTGTGCTGGACGAGAACCGCTTTGCCTACAGCTTGAACAGCCTGGGCTTTGACTACCTCAAGGAGATCAAGTCTGAACAGGGCTTGAAGGAGTCAGCGTCTGACTTTGGCGTGCATCCCAAGAAGGAGCTGTGGAAGCTGCCTGCCATGCACGTGGGCGACTATGCCGAGCAAGACGCGGCGCTGACCTTGAAGCTCTGGCATCACTTCAAAGCGCTCATGCGCAACGACGAAGTTGAGTCGGTATTTAACTTGGAAACCGAAGTGCTGCCGGTCTTGGTGGACATCACCTTGAAGGGCATCAACTTTGATCGCGCCAAGTGCGAGCGCCACATGGCTGACATGCGGACCAAAGAAACCGAAATCCTGAAGTACTTGAAGAGCCAGGCCGGCATGCAGGTGGACATCTGGGCTGCGCAGTCCATTGCCGCCGCGTTCGACCGCCTGGGCATCCAATACCCCAAGACCGCTGCTGGCGCGCCCAGCTTCACCAAGAGCTTTCTGGACACCCATGAGCACCCGATGTCCAGGATGATCCTGGAAGCCCGGGAGCTGAACAAGACCCACGGCACGTTCCTGGAGCCCTACCTGAAGCACAGCGCCAAGGACGGGCGCATCCACACCCACTTCAACCAAATGCGCAACGAAGAGGGCGGCACCGTCACCGGGCGTCTGTCAGCGTCCAATCCCAACCTCCAGCAAGTGCCCGCGCGCCACGAGATCATCGGCCCCATGGTGCGGGGCTTGTTCCTGCCTGAGGACGGCCAGGTCTGGGCGGCCAATGACTTCTCCTCCCAAGAGCCGCGCCTCTTGGTGCACTACGCCACCTTGCTGGGCCTGCCGGGCGCGGAGAAGATGGCGCAGGCCTACCGCGACAACCCCGACACGGACTTCCATCAGATGGTTGCCGACATGGCCGGAATCAAACGCAAGGCTGCCAAGACCATTGGTCTGGGCCTGATGTACGGCATGGGCAAGGCCAAGCTGGCCACCCAACTGGACCTGCCCCTGGACGAGGCCAGCGAGCTGATTGCCACGTTCCACAGCAAGGTCCCATTTCTCAAGGGCACCGTGGACGCGGTCATGAAGCGCATTGAGCACCCGGCCTCTGGCGGGTCCATTCGCACGCTCCTGGGCCGCAAATGCCGCTTTCCGCTGTGGGAGCCCGTGGAGTGGGGCGTGAACAAGGCACTGCCGCGTGAGCAGGCCGTCATGGAATACGGCTCGCGGATCAAGCGGGCAGGCACCTACAAGGGGCTGAACCGGTTGATCCAAGGGTCGGCCGCTGACCAGACCAAAGCCGGCATGGTGGCGCTGCACAAGGCAGGGTTTAGCCTGCTGTTGCAAGTGCACGACGAAGTGGCGCTGTCCGTCAGGAACATTGAAGAGGCCCGCGAAGCCGCCAACCTCATGGCCAAAGCCGTGACCCTGGAAGTCCCTTCCCGCGTGGATGTTGAGACTGGACCGAGTTGGGGAGAGGCTGCATAATTGAGGTGGGGCCGACTGCAGTTGCCCCTTATTTCCTCTTGAAGCATTTGGGCTGGGGGCTTGCCTCCAGCCCGTTTTTTCCGATACACTGATAAGTTCTAAGAAAGGAGAATTAAATGGTAATGCCGCTAAAGATACGAGAACAAGTTGTGCCTGCTCACCCAGAGCCATACGTGCGTCAGTCCGTACGTGTGGCAGCACGCAAGAGAGGTCGCCCGAGGAAGAACGGCCGGCCAAAGAAGGACAGCTACGAGAAGGTGCGCGCCTCTCCATCCAAGCGCGCTGGGCAGCGCTGGATCAGCGTCTCCCTGCCCGAAGAGGCGTACTACATGCTCAAGGAGATTGCAGCCTTTTACAAGGTTGGAATGGGCAGCTACATGTACAGCATCATCTTGCCCGCCTTTGACTACGCCTACGAACAGTCCCTGACCTTGCAGCGCATCGACGCCAACAAAAAGAAAGCCAAAAATGAAATACCAGACCGAGATGACGTTCCCCGTCGAACTCACTTTTGAAGTGCTCCCATCCATGCTGGTGGAGGACACAGAGCTGCCCGCGTTGTTGGACATCACCAAGATTTTGTTGACCATCACAGGCCCCAGCGGCAAGCCCCGCCAGGTAGACATCACCAAGAGCTTTTCAGAAGAGCAGATCATGCTGTTTGAAGATGAGATTGCGGAGAACTACCGTGAAAATCCTGCGCTTTAAACGTGTCGACGAGGCCGTAGCCTGGGCCAAGAAGGTCATCGGCATCGACGGCATGACAGGGGACGTCACCTCGGTGAGCCTGGTGGACGACAAGGACGACTTCCTGGCCGTCACTGTGTTCTCGGCTTACACAGGCACCAACATTGACATGCACATTGCAGCGCGGCCCAAGAGCCACTGGCTGTCTCGCAGTTACTTCAACGCGTCGTTTGAGTTGCCGTTCAGAGTGCTTGAAGTGCCACGGGTCACGGGCCTCATTCGTGCCGAGAACTTGGACGCCCAGCGCTTTGTCTCGCGCCTGGGCTTTCAGTATGAAGGGCGCATGCGCAAGGCCTTCCCCGATGGTGGAGACTTGGTGCTGTACGGGCTGCTTCGTGAAGAATATTTAAAACACCCGTGGAGTGAAAATGAAACTACAAGAGGAACTGCGCTCAGTCAAGGAAGTCTTCCCCTACATCGAGGAACTGCTTGAAGCGGCCGCACAACGCATTGAAGATCAGAGACTGTGGCGAGAAGCCTGGTTGAATGCAGAAAAGAAAGTTGAGTTGTTGACAAGTGAACTAGATGTGCTAAGATCAAGACTCAGTAACAGAAAGGAGAAAGAGTGCGATGATTAAACAAGCCCTTACCCGAGAGCAAAAGGTATTTAAAGAACTTGCTGCAACAGGCAGATTTTTCAACACTGGCAAGGTGTTAATTGGGGTGGCCTATGTGCCCAAGCCTGCACCTATGTTGCGAGACGAGAGGTTTATTCAATCCCTTTTACTCCACCGTCCCAAATGAAATGCCCCATCTGCCAGGCCTGGGTATCCGTTAAAGAAACACGGGCGCGCCTCCAAAACAATTTCACATACCGGCGATACGAATGCGCAAACGAGCACCGTTTCACCACCACAGAATCAGTGACAAAAGTCATTGAAAAACCGAAGCAAAGAAAAGGAGAAAGTAAGTGAACAAGTCAGACAAAATCCGCGAGTATTTTCGCAAGCATCCAGATGCCGATGCGACCAAGGTGGCCATCAAGTTCCAGGCGTCCAAGCCCATGACCTACAAGCTGCGCAAGCAAATCCAAGAGGAGTGGAAGCCGCCTGAAATGGTGCCGATGCCTCCTCTCAGCTCCTGGGCAAAGATTCTGGAAGAGGTTGAAGGGACCGACGTGGACGAGACCCTCGACGAGCGGGCCAAGGACTACGGCAAGTTCAAGGACGGCGCTGCACTGATGCAGGGTATCAAACGACTGCTCGCGGACCACGCGGCCAGTCACGACAAGACCTTTGCTGATGACCAGTGGGAAGCCTTGGAGATGATCGTGCACAAGATCGGCCGCATCGTCAACGGCAACCCCGACAAAGTCGACCATTGGGTGGACATTGCCGGCTACGCCAAGCTGGTGGCAGACCGCCTTGAAGGAGTCGAGCGGTGAGCGTTGAAGATTACTTCAACCTTATCAGGTGGAGGGTATACGCCCTCTGCTTGATAGCTGCCTGGGTTTTTTACAAGACCTAGGGAAAGTACTAGACACAACTGGTACGATACACGTATAATTTAATTTCCATCAACAGAAAGAGAGAAAGTCATGAACTTCAATTTGAATATTCATCGGGTGACCAACATCACCGTCAGTCCTATTAAACACAGCGCTGGCCCGGACAGTGTCTACGCTACACGGACCATTGAAATCAAGACGCCTGAGGGCGACTTTGAAATCAGTCTGTACTCTGAGTACGTGGACATTGATCACGACAAGCCTTTGTTGGAGATCAAGTCATGACAGAGACCATCGTCGCAACAATTCTTTTGGGCGGCCTTGGCATGATCGTCGCCGGCCTTGTCCTGATCGGCCTGATGAAACTTTGGTTTTGGATGGACGAGCAAGAAAGGAATGACCGATGAGCATGAACACGCCGTTTCATTTGAGGCAGCGTGAGTTCAACGCGTTCAACGCAGGTAACCCCTTGGTGTGGGGTTACTTTGAACGATTCACGCTCGAGGCCATCAGCGCCGGCCACAGGAAGATCAGCCACTGGCTCATCATCAACCGTATCCGCTGGGAGGTGGCGATGACCACCACAGGCGTAGACTTCAAAATCTCCAACAACCACATTGCGTTCTACGCGCGCCTGTTCGTCAAGGTGCATCCGCAATACAGGTTCATCTTCAATCTAAAGCGCATGGCCGACGAACCATGGCACGGGGACATGCCGCTATGAGCGATCCAATTACCTATTACAAGATGGGCAGTGAACGGATCAAGACCCGCGCGCCACGGACCTTGACCGCTGGCCTGGTGCAATCAGGGGAAGCGTTCCTGGTCATCGACACCAATGCAATGCGCATGGATTTCCAGCGCCAGTTGTTCAAGCACATCCAAGATGGCAACATCAAAGTGCAGGTGGCGGAGGTAGAGCATGACTGAGTTTGAACACAGCATCAATGGCATCCTTTGCATCGTCCGCGTGACGTACTGGGAGCCGTACCTGCCCCCCATCCTGCGCGCGGACCCGGGCGACAGCCATCCAGAAGAGGGCGGCTGTGGGGAATGGGAAATCCTCCACCTCGACGGCCAACCCTACCCGGAGCTGGAGAGCGAGATGACAGGGGAAGACCTGGCCAACTTGGAACACATCGTCTTTCAACACATGGAAAACCAATATGACACGGACTAAATATAAACGCCGCACCTTTAAAGATGTGGCAGCCGAGGCCCATGCCAAAGGGTTTAGTGAGGGCTTGGCACAGTGCCGCAAAGACATTGACGAGCTGGTGGGCGCAAACCTCGAGCTGGGTTTTACGGTCCTGAAGCTCGAGAAGAAGTTGGCTGCAGTGTCCCTGCGCAAGTTGGCCTGGTCGCGGATCACGGGGCTGTTTGGGGTTGGCCGTGACCGGGTGGCGTAAGCGACAGATTCAAGAACAAGGAGCAAGGGAAATGACATTTCAATCTTGGTGGGAACAATTAACCAAAGCGGAACGCAAAATGATTGGTGAAACAAACGCCCAGTTTGTCTGGGAAGAATGCCAGAAGTACACCTTGATGACCATTGAAGATGCGTGCAAGGCGCAGGTGGCTTATGACCAGGGCTTCAAGGACGCGCGCGAGCGCTACGAGGTCAAAATCGCCGGCTGGACCCTCACGCCTGGCATTCAGCCTGGCATGATCTGGATCACCAACTTTGGTGGTGAAGGCGGAGACTTTCATATCCACGAGCTGGCCGAAGTGATCGGCAAGTTTTACAAGGAGAAGTTTTAATGCAGCCGTGCAAACACAACTGGCATTTTTACACGGACACGCAAAGCCTGAAGTGCATGAAATGCGGAAAATATACGACCGACCCTCATAGGGCCGAGACCCCAGAGGTCGCCCATATAGACGTGCACTCACACCCGGCCGAGTTTGCACACCTGACCCGCAATGACGCCATCGAAGAGGTGGCGGTGGAGTTGGAGACCAAGTTTGCCCTGCCCTTTGGCCGCGATACGGTGCAGAGCTTTGCTCAGTACATTCGGGGGATGAAGCGATGACACCAACACCAAAACTGCGCTTTATTGAGCGTGCGGATGGCTTTGAGCAACACGATGTAAAGGTAACTGATCGACACGGAATAGAGGTTTGCTACCGCCCAAAAAAGATACGCACACTTCAGCAATGGTGGGAAGACAAAAACATAGTGCTGGCAGTACACATCACTGACAAAGACGGAAACACTTTGCCATCACCCAATCGTGGCGAATGGCGTGATGTGCCACTGGAGGAAGAGACATGATGACCCCGCCCAGTAAGAACCTCTGCCTGATGATGGCAAAGGTTACCTTTACCCGCGATGAAAAGCTCAGTTGGACGTGGCTCGTGGCCTGGGCCTTTCACGAGATGTATGTCGAAGGTTGGTACCAGGAGTGGAAGCCATGAACAAGCCCATCACATCCAATAAATTTGTTACAGACCTGTGGAGCATGACGCAAATGTTGATTGACGAAGCAGTCCTGGCGGAACGCGAAGCATGCGCCGCGCTTCTCGACGCAAATGCCATGGCCTGTGAAAACCCAAGCTGGCGCAGCCTGCTGCAAGCAAACGCTAAGGGACTGAGGGAGAGGGGGCAAGCATGACTTATCTTAAGGTTGGAAATTGGACGCAACAAGAAATTAATGACTTTGAAGATTGCATTGGTATGTGGCGGTTTGGAATAAACGGCAACAAAATTCGAGTCAAACATTTAGCAAGGGGAAACACATGAAACCAATCGCATGGTACGACCCATCTAACGGTGTGGTTAGCACAGACAGAGACTCACCCTTGTTCACGCCGCTTGGTCAGGTGTGGGCTTTGTATGTAGAGCGTGAGTGGGTAGGGCTGACCGACACGCAAATTGAACAGGTCTACTTTGATGTGGTGAAAAAACACCGGGGCGCACCCATGCCGTGGGGACAGGTGCAGTTTGGCAGAGCGTTGCTGAAAAAATTCAAAGAGGTGAACACATGACACTGTGGTCACAGAAAACAACAGAGGAGCGAATTGACGTTTTGATAAGGCACTACAAAACAATGATAGAGAGCATTGACCCGACTGGCACGGCACTGACGCATGAAACTTACGTAAACGACAGAGACAGGTATGACTTGGTGTCTGAGTGGGACAACTTTGTTAGACAGCTTGAGTCACTTAAGGAGAAGAACACATGACATTCCAAGAACAGGTCAAAGCACTGCCCGAAGCGGAGAGGCTAAAGTTTTTCCGGCAAATCATGGAAGTGGTAGACGCAGGCCGCAAGGCAGGTGTGCCGCCCGAGGAATTGGCAAAA